>VTLG01003649.1_pt1 | contig 19084 bp, 25 predicted proteins | sample 4694571 | NCBI WGS metagenome assembly VTLG01 (sample SAMN12604809, study PRJNA352737) | marine metagenome | biome: ENVO:00000447; feature: ENVO:00000209|ENVO:00000569|ENVO:01000036; material: ENVO:00002151; isolation source: viral sequences binned using virsorter ...
CCGTATTATGTATCTCGGGACTCCTCAGACTACTTTTACTGTTTATCGTAAGTTGGCAGAGCGGGCTTATCGACCATTTGTCTGGCCGGCAAGATACCCCAAAGACATCACACCCTACGAAGGATTAATAGCACCACAATTACAGGAAGACATAGATGAAGGAGCAGAAGCTGGTACTTGTACTGACTCAGATAGATTTGATGATGATGATCTCCTACAAAGGGAGTCAGCTATGGGACGAAGCAACTTTATGCTTCAGTTCATGTTGGATACAACTCTCAGTGATGCTGAGAAGTTTCCTCTTAAAATGGCTGATTTGGTTATTACCAGTGTTAATCCTGACACTGCACCCGATAATGTCATATGGTGCTCAGATCCAAAGAATGTCATCAAAGATGCACCAACAGTTGGCTTGCCAGGAGACTACTTCTACTCACCTATGCAATTACAGGGAGAGTGGACTCCATATCAAGAAACCATCTGCTCGGTTGACCCCTCCGGTAGAGGTTCCGATGAAACTGCCGCCTGTTATCTCTCCCAAAAGAACGGCTTTTTATACTTACATGAGATGCGAGCCTACAGAGATGGGTATTCAGATGCGACCTTGCTCGATATTTTAAAAGGCTGTAAGAAATACAACGTCTCTTCTTTAGTAGTAGAGACAAACTTTGGAGACGGAATAGTAAGTGAATTATTTAAAAAACACCTTCAACAAACAAAGCAGAACATTTTTGTGGATGAAGTTAGAGCGAATGTTAGGAAAGAAGACAGGATCATCGATAGTCTTGAGCCTGTGCTTAACCAACACCGTCTTGTTGTTAATCGTAGTGTCATTGATTGGGACTATACCTCCAACCAAGACAGTTCACCTGAAAGTCGGCTCTTATATATGCTCTTTTACCAAATGAGTCGTATGTGTCGGATGAAATTTGCAGTTAAACACGATGACCGTATTGACTGTTTAGCTCAGGGAGTTAAATACTTTACTGATGCTTTATCTATATCCGCACAGAAACAGATAGACCTTAGAAAACAAGAAGAGTGGGAAGACATATTACAGGGTTTCTTAGATGACCCACAAGCAAGTGCTAATCATTTGGTACTTGGAATGGATGTTCACCAGAGACAACAAGCCAGACTTAAGACATCAAATAAAGATGCTCCTAACTGGGTTTAGTCTTAACCCTTATGTATACAGGGGAAGGGTGGACCCTTGTAATTGGGGATAGGTGCTAAAACCACCATCCCCTTTTTAATAAATATCCGTGAATGATATTACTTTAAAACACTACTCTCCACTTCCCTAAAGGGTTCAGAGTAGAGAGTTCCATTAATAACACTATATATGCCTAAACTTAAACTTGAAAGATTTAGAAAGTTATACAAGAGTTTAAAGACTCCTTGGAAACCACTCAACTGGCTGATACTTGGTTACTTGATTGGCATAGAAGATAGATATATCAATATTAAAGCTGCACATACAGTTGATACAGCTGTACGTAAGTTTAATAAAGAGAACCCTGATTCAGTTAATAAACCTGAAATAAAGATGAAGAAGACTTTAACTGGTTGGGAGATGTCAATTGGAGATATGAAAGATGAATAACATTGGTCTTGAAATTATCTTCTGGACTGTACTAACCCTATATTTACTCACCCGAATAGGAATTTTTAAATGAATATATTTCTAGATTCAGCAATAACAACTGATATAGAAGACAGATTACCCACCGGTATTATTGGTGGTGTAACAACTAACCCCACTCTTATAAAAAAGAGTAATGAAGATCCTGATGTTGTCTACAAAGAATTGTGGAAATTAGGAGTTAAAAACTTAAGTATTGAAGTTCGTGGTAACACACAGGAAGAATTAGTTGCTAATGGCATAGTTTATAATCAACGATTTGCTGAAATGGCAACTATTAAGCTTCCTTGTACTGTTGAAGGACTAAAAGCTTGTAGAGAACTATCAATATTGAATATTAAGACTAATATGACCTTAGTGTTTAGTGTTAGTCAGGCAATACTCTGTTCAATAGCTGGTGCAACCTATGTATCTCCTTTTGTTGGTCGATTAGATCAGATTGGAGAGGATGGTATACAACTTATCCAGGATATTGCTAAAGTTTTCTGCACTCATGGCAGTAAAACTAAGATATTAGCTGCTTCGATACGTTCTCCTAAGCAAGCAGAGGATGCTTTCCTAGCTGGTGCTCATATATGTACTTTGCCAGTTAAAGTATTTGATTTAATGTACCGTCATCACTTAACAGATGATGGTCTTAAGCAATTTGCCATAGATTTTGGCGTAAATTTCTGAAGTCTATTATCGATATAGGCAGGGCGAAAAAACCCCCGTAGGGGGGTCGGATTTTGCCGAAATCGAAGCAAAAACGCCCGCGCTAGATACCTAATCCAGCGCAAAGCTAGTGATAGCAATGGATTCCGCTCGCTACGCTCGCTCCTTGGGCGCATGTGTGATCAATTAACGCAGGCGCGGGCGCGATCTATCAACGCAGGCAGCCGCAGGCGGGCGGATTATACAGTATCACAATCTCAAGCGACCTGTTGCCTTAACACACTGTAACAATACCCAACTATCCAGGTGTGGACAGGGTTCTCGGCGATTTGGGATATTCTACCGATTTTCTTAAGATTCGCTGAGATCCCAGACTATACCTGGTTTCTTGCCGATTCCAGAAAAATTGTTGTTTTAATTGCTCCACTTTGGTAGGGTTTAGTGCTAGAATTGGGAGACAGAGCAAGTTTGTTTTACGTTTAATTTAACTATCTCTCCCTTTAGGGTGAGAGAGATAGATTAAACTAAACTACAAACTACTCTCCAAGACATAACAACCAAATTCTGGCTTAAGTTCCTAGATAATCCGGTGTCCCTTCAGGATTCTAGGCTAAAACGTAACAGCGTAACCTTGATAAGTTGCAGACCTGATCAAACGAGAATCAGGGACAGGATGGGAATAAAACAAACGGGAAGCAAGGCAGTAAGTCAGGCTTACAACGTGGTTCAAGTCCACGTCTGCCACTTATCCACATTTGTATTACATACAAGGTCGGATAATTGTTCACTTATTTAAAAACAATTATGTTTGAAATTGCTAATCGTACCAGTACATGCGCTGCTTCTTATGGCGTGAAGGTTAATCCATTTAATAAAACTGTTCAATACACTTTTGAAAATGGTGACACTTACCTATATAAAAACGTTGCAAGGACTAAGATTCTTAATCTTATGTTCAACGATGTTATATCTCTAGGTTTTTGGGTACAAGAGTTAATTAATAACTCTGTTCATGAGAACAGATACAACGTACAAACTGGACGTTTGACATATAAAAGATACGGCTTCAGTCCTTATAGAAACAGGCTTATCAATTACTAGATGACTGGTGTTTAAGGTCGGTTCGATTCCGACCACATCCCTTGAGCTATTGGTATTGTGCAAGGTCGCAACTTGTCGTGATGGTTCGATTCCATCCAGCTCACTTGCTACTCAATGAGAGTAGCCAACTATTATTATGGTTAAAGTTCACATCACTGCGAAATCTTCCAATGGTAAAGTTGGCAAGATTCCAGTAACAACAACGGAAGAGAGTAGTTGCCCGACTACTTGCCCATTCTATGGCGGCGGCTGTTATGCCAAGTCAGGATTTCATTTAAGGAATCACTGGCAAAAGGTAAGCAATGGTGAGCGAGGGACTGATTGGTCAGGACTAACTGATTTTATTAAGTCACTTAAAGCCGGTCAATTATGGAGACATAACCAAGCCGGTGATATCCCACATTATCAAGGATTAATTAACTTAAGTTTACTTAAACAATTAGTTGATGCTAACAAGTCCAGTAATGCCAAGGGTTACACCTATACTCACCACTTACTTAATACTCACAACAAGGAAGCTATTAAGTACAGTAATAGCAACGGCTTTACTATTAATTGTTCGACTGAATCCTTAAAGGATGCGGATGCTGCAATGAATGAAGGCATGCCGGCGGTTACTGTTATTCCTTCTGACCACAAAGCTATTGAGTCTTATAAGGTAACTTATCAAGGCAAGAAGCAAGAGTTATTTAAAGTTAAAGAAAAGATTACAACTCCTGATGGTCGCAAGGTTGTAGTATGCCCAGCGCAAACATGCGCACCAACTAAGTGCGAGACATGCAAGCTATGTAGTAAGAGTGACCGCAACTATGTTGTTGCCTTCGTTGCCCATGGTGGCGGCAAAAAGAAAGTAGATACTTTCCTTAATAACTAACCTATCCACATTTACATACCATACTAAAATGAATGTATTAATTGGCTGTGAATACAGCGGTGTAGTAAGGGATGCCTTTGCTGCACGAGGTCATAACGCATGGTCATGCGATCTCTTACCCAGTGATACGCCAACTGATAAACATTATCAAGGCGACATATTCGACTTCATCGAGGGTGACTGGGATTTAGCTATCTTTCATCCTCCGTGTACTTTCCTTACTGTGTCAAATGCTCAGCGATGGGAACACTTACAACAAACAGGACAACAGCAAGAAGCTATTAAGTTTGTCGAGCGTCTCTATAGCTGTGATATACCACGCATTTGTATAGAGAATCCAGTCGGTGCGCTTAGTACTAGATCAAGGTTAGGTAAGCCTACTCAATATGTGCAGCCTTATGAGCATGGACACTTTGAAACTAAAAAGACTGGCTTATGGTTGCGCGGTTTAGATCCCTTAGTTCCTACAGATATCAAGGATTTAACTGGACTACCTAAGAAAGTAACGCAAAGACTTCATTACTTACCGCCATCTAAAGATAGATGGAAGTTAAGAAGTACCACATATAAAGGTATAGCTCAGGCTATGGCTAGCCAATGGGGATAATTAATTACTGGCATTAACACACGCGCTCTATCTAAGCAGTTTAAGTTCATGTAAGTCCAGTAATTCTTTATACATAAGGAATCATTTCCACACTCATCAAGCAGGGACGCACCTGATCAAGGGATTGGTGTGCCCTGGAAATTCCAGGATATTTTTATTTTTTTATTTATTTGTTCAAGGACTCATGGACGCAAGGACATAAGGACTCAAGGACATACCCAAGGATGTAAGGACATAAGGACGGGTTCGACTCCCTCCCATCCAATTACCTCGCAATGAGCGAGGACTATTTACCCATGACTGATTCAGAAAAGCAGTTGATTCTTGAAGCATTAAATGCATACAAGGACGATGACAACGAAGAATACAACGTTGAAATTAATCAACTGATGAATAAATTATCTAGCTAGATGGCTCAAGGGCGGTTCGACTCCGTCACTAGCACTTACTTCTCACTGAGAGAAGTCTATTAACACTATGTATGACCACGAGCTACACGATGTTTCATGCAATTTGTATGACTCTATCGAAGCACTTAAACGTGAACCAATCACTGTCATTGATAACAAGGACGGCACAGTTGAAATCAAATGTGAAGTTTCTATTGAATACAACAAAGACGATTGGGAACAAATAGCTGCTGACCCTGCTAATGGAGAATATTTATCTTTATTAGACCTTCCAAAATATGAGGACGGAAGCAGTGGAACTACATCTATTGGAGATTGTTTACTTAGTAGTCAATCCACTATTAATAACAATTTACCTTGCTAGACGGCACAAGGGCGGTTCGACTCCGCCACTAGCACTTGCCCTGCAATGAGCAGGGTTTACTGACTAATGACTAACTTATCACCTGATGTTACTTGGAACTTCTATATGAAGGACTCAAGTATCTATTACAACGAAGACATGGAATGTCTAATGATCTACAGCGATCACAGCGACAAAGTAGTACTTGATGGTATCAAACTCAAGGACTTAAAAGAATGTATCAAAGATAGATACTCAGCTAAGAAAAGAGGATTAAAAACAGTATGAACATACGAGTAACTCTTTATCAATCAAAAACATATTTTGTTGAATCTGACAATGAAGAGCAAGCACTTGCTTATGTAAAAGCAAACCCACAACTTCTCATATCTGAGCATGAAACATGGTCGGAAACTGAAGAAATAGCGGAGGCAGCATGAACCAAGCAAGATTTATTGCTGAGGTCTATGAAATTACATGGCAATACAACCCTGATCTAGATAAAAACTTATCTTATGAAGATTGTGTTGAAGTACTTAAGAAAATTAAGGACGATGCCATGCGTATGGAAATACTACGTAGTTCATTCAGACCTGAGCCAGAACTATTCCCAATTAATGAAAGGAGGCAAGGACAACTATGAACTGGTATCCATCAACAACTCAAGAATCCCTGTTATACCAACTAAACCAGGTGGTATATCTTTCTACTGAATGGTGGAGATTAAAAGACATTCTTGAAGACAATGCAAGTACCGAATCACGTCCACAACAGTGGAAAGAGTTCTAAACGAACATTAAAACCGCAAGCTTTACGTTCCGCAAGGAAGCGAGCAAAGCAATGGAGACTACGCCTGACAGTCAGTAAACCCCCTCGCAAGAGAACAGGTATCTAACACACTCATCGCAAGGAGGTATGGCGTGAAACCTTATCAAGTTGAATTTAAAGTGCTACCACATTGGTCTGACTGGCGTTGGCATCTTATGGAAGCTGATGATCACGAAGACGCAGCATGGAAAGCCAAGGACTGGTGTGATACCAGGGGATTTGAACTAATTGATGTTAAACCTATTATAGGAAGTTACCCATTATGAGAAGAAAACCTAACAGAGGACAAAGGTATTTTCCTAATAGCTGTGAAGCAATACGAAATACACCTGATAAGTACTTCATGTCTATGCCATATGAACAGTTTGAGGACTGGAAAATATATGGCTATCAGATACCAGAATCAGTATTTGCCATTATCCGTATGAAAGATAAGGACGGCAAGTACGAGGAGAAGTATTACAACACCGAACATGGTGCAAAAAATTGTATTACTAAATGCATGAAAGAAAACAAGGAAATATATATGTGCACTATGGATGGCATGTATCACCTTAAACCAGACGATCTACCTACGGACTTTAATAACCCATGAATGAACAAACTTACTCAAGACGATTGAAGCAATTGTTAACAGACGTGAATAATCACCACAAACGTACAGAATTGCTTAACATTATGCAACAACAGTTGCTAGATGATACTGTTATAGTAGATACAGATTAATAATTAAGGATAGTGATTTGGAGGTAAAACGTATAACGATTCGTATGCCTAAAGATAAACATCTAAAGTTAAAAATTAAGGCAGCAACTGAAGAGTCTACACTTGAACAAATCATACTTAATGCAGTTGATATGTATATACAGTCCAACTGTAAAAACATTTAAACAGTTATTAATTTATGCACAATTTATATTACTTAAGTATATTTACTCTATAAGGATTTTTACCTATTAATGCAAATTTTATCAATTGGTTCTTTCTATTTAGGTATAGAAGAAGAGAAATACTGTGACTGCTCTATCCACTTGGGTAGAGTTTTGCTAGAATACCAATGTCCATCCGCTCAATCAACAGATGACGAACTCAGACCCGATCAGGGTGGTGACCGACTTCGAGATGGCGAAGCTTGCTCAAGCAATTGAGTTGTTTCGATCACTTGATAAGGAAATACCAGCCCAAGTAATTGCGTGTTTTTTATATGTTGCTTCCCATAATGATTGTAACAAGGTTGATATGGAGAAAGCTCTTAAGTTTTCTAGTGCATCAGGAAGCCGTAATACTGACTGGCTGAGTGAGTTTCATAGATTAAATAAAGCTGGACTAGGACTGCTGATTAAATATCGTGATCGTACGAATCGTAGGAGACAGGTATTACAACTATCAGCAAAAGGTCGAGACCTCGTAAATCAACTTAAACAAATTCTTTATGGTTCAAGCCACGTGGGGTAATTGCCTCAAATACACAATAGAAAATAGACCGACATGGAGAACTGGAGCTGGTGCTGAATCAGCCATTATCTATGCGAACTATTTTACTGATTTTCAAGGGGAGAATTTCCCTGTTGAAAAAATCTCAGTCCGATTAATGAATCAGCTAGGCAACATTCTTGAAGGAGAAGGTAAAGCCAATGCAACAATTAATCGGTTTACGTCCGCTGTCAAGACAGTATTAAATTACTGCAAAAGACATGGACTTATATTCTTTGATGTTCCCTCTTTTGAGATGCGTCAAGAAAATAAATACCAACGTATCTTTTTTACTAAAGAACAAGTCGAACAGATTTGTACCGCAGCAGTAGAGATACACAATCGACAGGATATTGCTGATATTGTTCGCTTTGCAGCATACACAGGTATGAGACAAAGTGAGATATTACGAATGACTGCCGCGCGTGTAGATTTTTTACTCAACTGTATTCATGTTGGAGCAAGGAAGGACGATACCACCAAGAGTGGTGCATATCGTGCCATACCTATTCATACTTCTCTACTTCCAATGCTTCAAAAGCGTTGCCAGGACTTAGGTGCGAGAGATCGTGTCTTTTCTGACTGGGGTGCGAGAGAAGGAGAAAGAGAAGGTAAGCGAGCTAAAGATCGTTTATACAAAGCCTTCTTAAATGTTATGGAATCTTATCCAGTCAACCTTGACCACAAGGACGGCTATTGTTTCCATAGTCTGCGCCATTCTTTTGGCACATGGCATTTCGCAGCCGGTAGCAAACCCAGAAATATTCAATACATGATGGGTCATGCGAACATAGCCACTACACTTGGGTACGCTCACCCAACCGATAAAGGCAACCAAGCTGATATCAACAACATCTAGCGAATCTAACTGTTCCGCTATCTAAGTATTTTTATGACGGATTTTTGTTATGTTAAGCGCGTTTGTTATAATCAATACGTCCAAAACCCTTGGGAGTGTGGCGGAATTGGTAGACGCGCCGGACTTAAAATGAAGTTTGTAAATTAATACTCAAGTGAACAGGTTATTTTGGGATTGGGGTAAAACCCAGTCCCTTACTTATTTTATATCTATCCACATTCGTAGGAATATCCAGACACGAATCCAGCGACATTTTACACACTCATCACATGCCTACAACTGCTGATTTAGAGATGCAAGAGAGGTTTGAACGGAAACAAATTAAGGGTGGTTTAGAGCGGTTTAGGTCTAATACTAAAAAGTTAATAGACAAGGACTATGCTTCAGCTACAGTTTTCGGTTCGTCATCAATAGAAACTCTTTTGCCCTATTTAGTAAATTATATTGATAAAAAGAAGGAAGAAAGACAAAAGTTATTAGTAGGTAGACAACTACTTTTAATACCTTATTTAATTGCTCTTGATTCAGAATCTCAAGCAGCTATAACTGCAAAAATAACTTTTGATAAGCTATTTTCTCCTCGCAAGGACAATAGTAAAGTAGCCAACGTAGTACAGGCTATCGGTTCAGCCATTGAAGCTGAATGTCAGATGAAATACTATGAAGCCAGTGGTCCAGGGCTTTTTGAGACATTAAAAAGAAATTATTGGCATCAAGCTAAAGGTACAGAGTACAAACGTAAATCAATGCAGACTTTAATGTCTAAGCATGATGAAATAGAACCATGGAAACCTTGGAATCGTATAGAACGAATCAAGGTAGGAACATGGTTTTTAGATTGTCTCATGGAATCATCTGAATGGTTTGAAAGAGAAGTATCTATGAACAGAGGTAAAAAACAACAGTTTGTTGTACCTACTGAAAAATTTCATAAAAACAAGGAAGAAATAATAAGATTAGCTGAATTATTTAGTCCATTAGCGTGGCCGATGCTCATTGAACCAAGAGATTGGAGTCAATTACATGATGGTGGATATTATCTTAACGATCTAACTAAATGCCATGAAATGGTTCGTAGGGGTAAACCCTTATGTATACAGGGGGAAACTACCTATCAATTCCTTAATGAAATACAGAAGGTAAAATATCGTTTAAACCCATTCATAGTAATGGTTGCGGAAGACCTAGAGGAAAGAGAAATAGAGGTAGGAAAATTTCGTCCTGTCATTAATCATCCTGACCCTCCTAAACCCTTTGACATTGATACTAATGATGAGGGAAGAAAGCAATGGAGAAAAGATAAAGCTATACAACGTAATAAGAATGCTAACGAATGGAGAATTTCTTGTAGAACTCGAATGACAATGAATTGTGTCAGAGAGTTTAAAGATAAGGAGTACTTTATACCTTGGAGTTTTGATTACAGAGGTAGAGCTTATCCTATACCTAGCTTTTTAACACCACAGGATACAGACTTTGGAAAAAGTTTAATTAGGTTTGCTGATGAAGCACCTATAACTGAGGACGGGATGAAGTGGTTAGCTTTTCAAGTATCTACTACTTATGGTCTTGATAAAGCGACTATGGAGGAGCGACTTAACTGGGTTGCTCAAGCAGAAAATATACAATTAATTATTAGAGTTGCTACAGACCCAATAAACAATATTGGAGATTGGGAGACGGCTGACGAACCTTTTCAATTCCTAGCTGCGTGTAAAGAATATTATGACGTAGTAATGACTGGTAAAGAAACTACTGGTCTCCCAGTGGCAACTGATGCTACATGCTCAGGTCTACAGATACTGGCAGGGTTAGCAAGGGATAAGTCCACAGCAAGTTTGGTCAATGTAATACCAAGCGATAAACCTCAAGATGCATATCAAGTAATAGCTGATACAAGTAGGAATGATATACCCGAAAGGTTACGTCCCTATTGGGATAGAAAGAAAACTAAACGTTGCGTTATGACAATACCTTATAACGCTAAACCTTTTAGCAATAGACAGTACATACGAGATGCATTTGATGATATTGATATTGAGGTAGATAAAGATGAATTAACCCAAATAGTTAAAGCTGTACGAGATGCTATGGAGGCAGTCGTACCAGGACCTATGAGGGTTATGAGATGGATAGAATCTGAAGTAGCTAACGCTATTAAACAAGGAGCTGATGAAATAACTTGGGTAACTCCATCTGGTTTTAGAGTTACACAACGTTTAATGAAACATAATTCCAAAATTGTTGAATTACATTTAATGGGACGTTGTCAGATAAAAGTAATAGATGGAGAGAAGGGTGTAGATATTAGACATCACAAGAATGCTACAGCTCCAAACTTAATCCACTCGTTAGATGCAAGCTTGTTACATTTAAGTGCTACTAAATTTAATGCACCCATAGCTCTTATACATGATTCAGTTCTATGCAGAGCTACTGATATGACTAATCTATCCACATTAGTACGAGACACATACATGCACCTATTTGCGGAGCATGATTTTTTAAAAGACTTTGCCCAAGCTATTGGAGCAAAGACTAAACCACCGATTATTGGAGACCTTAAACCGGAATCCGTAATTGAATCCACTTATTTTTTCTGTTAATGAAAAACATACACGTAACACCAAATCCTGTAACCCTTGAAGGTTATCAGGCGATATTAAAACCAAGTAAATTTGGCTATTCACTTAAGGCTGTAGTCGGAAGTGATGTAGTTGATGCACTTGAAACTGAAAGAGCTGACTGTCTTAAATGGGCTGAGTCAAAGCTAAAGAATCCAAAGAGAGCTACATTAAAACCTACTCCTTGGGAAGAAGTGTCTGATGGAAAATTTATAATTAAGTTTTCATGGGCGGAAGATAAACGTCCTCCAGTAGTAGACACAGAAGGTACACCTATAACTAACGAGGACACACCAGTATATGAAGGGTCAAAGGTTAAAATTGGTTTTCATCAAAAGCCTTATATACTTCGTGATGGCGTTACCTATGGTACTTCTCTTAAGTTATCGGGCGTACAGATTGTCTCAATCCAGTCCGGAGCTGGCGTTGATACTGGGGACTTGGATGAAGATGGGGTAGCAGAATTGTTTGGTAAAACAGCTGGCTTTAAAGCTGATGACCCAAACGTTACTCCTGATACAACTCCAGCTTCAGTAGAAGAAGACGACTTCTAATGTTTAAATCAGGATTAGAGGAAAAAGTCTCTGATCTTTTATGTGAGTTAGGTGTTGATTATGAGTATGAAGGTACAAGTTTTTCTTATACCATCGCTCATAAATATACACCTGATTTTGTTTTAAAAAATGGTACTTGTTTAGAAAGTAAGGGCTTTTGGCGTCCGGAGGATAGGCGAAAGGTTCGACAAGTAATAGCTGAAAATCCAGGTATAGACTTAAGAATGGTCTTTCAAGACCCTTATAAAAAAATTAGTAAAAAATCAAAGACGACTTACGCACAATGGTGCAAAAGATATGGAATTAAATGGTGCGCTTTTCACGCAATACCTATTGATTGGCTTACATGACTGAAAGCGAATTTATACAACATCAACCATGTCCAGATTGTGGCTCATCCGATGCATTAGCTGTGTATACGGATGGTCATACCTTCTGCTTTAGTTGTCAAACAAGGAAGGCTGGAGATGGTGAACAACACACTCATCACATGCAAACAAATGTTAACTTCAAAGGTTCAGCCCAAAGGCTGCAAAAAAGAAGAATCAGCGAAAAAACTTGCGAAAAGTTCAAAATCTATCGAGACGAGACACACTTACGCTTCCCTTATTTCGACAGCTCTGGACGCATTGCTGGATTCAAAATAAAAACTAAGTCTAAGGACTTTAAATATGAAGGCAAAACTACAGACACTCTTTTTGGTCAGCATCTTTTTCCTAATAGCGGTAAACGAATTGTTATCACGGAAGGAGAGCTAGATGCTGTTAGTTGCTATGAAGCGATGGAAAACTGGCCGATGGTATCGTTACCACATGGCGCAGCGTCAGCCAAAAAAGACATTCAAAAACAAATACCTTTTTTACAAGGATATAAGGAGATCGTCCTCTTCTTTGATAAAGATGAAGCAGGCAAAAGAGCGACAGAGCAAGTGGCTGCTGTCTTACCGCAAGGGACAGTTAAAATTGCTCACTTGGCTGATCCTTACAAGGATGCCAGTGATGCTCTACAGGCGAATGATGCGGATGCTATACGCCGTGCTATCTGGGATGCAAAGGATTATCAACCTGATGGCATCGTCAGTGCGAAAACTTTATTAGAAACAGTCACAACACCTAGTCCTCCGTGTGACCATAGATATGAATTAGCTGGATTGCAAGAAAAAACTCATGGTATTAGATACGGTGAGCTGACCACAATAACAGCAGGGACTGGTCAAGGAAAAAGTACTTTCTGTAGACAACTAGCTACAAACCTTTTAGAGGATGGAGTTAAGGTTGGCTACATTGCATTAGAGGAATCTAACAGGCGAACAGCATTAGGACTTATGTCAGTTGCTGTAGGAAAAGCTTTACATCTTGGCGAACACGAATACACCACTCTTAAAGAAGCATATGATTCCACTATCGATGGTTGGAACCTTTATCTATACGACCATTTTGGTAGTTTATCTGCGGATACTATCTACAGTCGAATTGAATATATGGCACTTGGTCTGGATATAAAGGTTATATTTTTAGACCATTTATCAATATTATTGTCCGGTTTAGATGGAGATGAGAGACGTATGATAGATCAGACTATGACTAACCTTAGAAGTTTAGTTGAAAGGACTGGTATTACATTATTTTTAGTATCTCATCTAAGACGTACACAAACAGATAAAGATCACACCGATGGAGCGCGAGTTTCACTAGGTCAATTACGCGGAAGCCAGGCTATATCTCAGCTTTCGGATACTGTTCTTGCCTTAGAACGCGATCAACAATCAAATGACGATATATCTACTTTAAGAGTTTTAAAGAACAGATACTCCGGAGAAACAGGAGAAGCTGCTCAACTTAAATACGATAAAACCACTTGTAGATTTAATGAAATTAAGGACACAATTTTCAGTCCCACGACAGACTTCTGAGACTGAATTAAAAAAACCAAATCCACCTAGTAAACAAGCAGTTAAAAAAGCAAAGTTTAAGGACAAAACTTATGTCGGAAAAGCAAATGCTCGTGTTTGACTGCGAAACTAACGGATTATTACATGACGTTTCTGAGATACATTGCATCGCCATATATGACAATACGAAAGAGGAAACCTTCGTATTTAATAATCAAGGTAGTGCATGCGGACCAATCACGGAGGCTTTACATTGGCTCAATTCGGCTGATGTTATTGTCGGTCATAACATTATTAACTACGATTTACCTGTTCTTCGGAAAATTTATTCTTGGTTTAAGTCTAGTGCTGATGTTATTGATACTCTTGTCTTATCTCGCTTATATCATCCAAACATGATGGAGATAGATAAGAAAAGAAACATTGCAAGAATGCCATTACAACTATATGGGAGACATAGCTTAGAAAGTTATGGATACCGCTTAGGTGAATATAAAGGTGAATTTGGAAAAACAAGTGACTGGCAAGAATGGTCACAAGAGATGCAAGATTATTGCATTCAAGATGTACACGTAACAACTAAATTATGCGAACACTTCCGCCCTTACCTGACTGGTGTTCGTTAGAGCACCGAGTAGCTGAAATACTCACACAACAGGAAATACATGGATGGTACTTTAATGAATCAAAAGCTCTCGAACTTGAGTCATCTCTCAGAGGAGAGATGGAAGAAACTCAAAAATTACTTCGAGGACAATTCCCTTTCGTTGCAGGCTCGTTGTTCACTCCTAAACGAGATAACGCAACACAAGGATATAGAGAAGGATGTGAAATACAACGAATAAAGGAGTTTAACCCAACATCGAGAGATCACATAGCATGGATTCTGACGACTCATTTCAAAGTCAAATTGAGCAAGACCACTACGACTGGGAAACCAATTATAGACGAGATTACATTGATGGAGATAGATATTCCCTTCTCCAAACTATGTGCGAAATGTTTGACGATAAAGAAGAAGCTTGGAATGATATCCGAAGGCGTGAACGCATGGAACAGGCTTGTTACGAATAAGCATCGGATACATCACCATTGTTCAGTTTCTACGAACACATTTAGATGTGCTCATCGTAAACCGAATCTTGGTCAAGTTCCAGCTGATAAAGAATTTAGAGAACTATTTACCGCATCCCCTGGTATGACTATGGTTGGAGCGGATTTAAGCGGTATTGAATTAAGAATGCTCGCGCATTACTTAGGGAGATATGACGGAGGTCGATACGCAGATATCTTACTTAATGATGATATACATCAAGTGAACGCTGACAAAATAGGAATCACAAGAAGGCAAGTCAAGACTGTAACTTATGCATTTTTGTACGGTGCCGGAAACGAAAAAATAGGTACGAGTTATGATAACTCTTTACAATCCAAGGAAGCTAAAAAAAAGGGATCCGAGATCCGAAAGGCTTTCATATCTGCAATCGATGGACTCGCCGACTTACTTACAGCGGTTACAAATAAGTCTACTAATGGGTTCTTGCTGGCATGTGACGGACGAAGGGTGCTGGTCGATTCTCCCCACAAAGGATTAAATTATTTACTTCAATGTGGAGCTGGGATAGTTGCCAAACGATGGATGGTTATAGCTAATAGTGCTATACACAACCAACACACTCATCAATTAGCATTCGTGCATGATGAACTGCAATACGAAACAGAACCTGATGATGCAGAAAATTTAAAGAATTTACTAGAAAAATCAGCTGAAATGGCTGGAGAATTTTACAACTTACGTTGTCCCATAGCAGCCGAAGCGAAAGCTGGAATGACATGGGCTGACGTTCACTAATATATGAAATTATTAATTGATTGCGACTACATAGTATATAAATGCTGTGCTAGTGCCGAAACCGAAATAGATTTTGGTGATGATGTAATTTTGGTAACTTCACTGTTTAGTGAAGCTATGAAATGCGTAGAAAGAGAATTAAAGAAAGTTAAAGATGCTTTTCCTTTTTATGATGATATTATTCTCTTTTTTACAAGTCCTAATAATTTTAGGAAAAAAATTTTACCGGAATACAAAGGTCATCGAAATAGAAAAAAGCCCTGTGGATTTAAACGTGTCATACAGGAATTAAAAAATAATTACAAAGTAATAGTCAAGGATACTCTTGAAGCAGATGATGCGATGGGAATCTACGCAACTAAACATACAGGCAACATTATTGTTAGTCCTGATAAAGATATGCGTCAAATTTCTGGAAAATTATATGATTTCAATGAGACAGTTGATATTACCCCAGAAGAGGGTGCTCGATGGCATCTTATACAGACTATGAGTGGTGACAACACTGATGGATACAGCGGTGTGCCAGGAATTGGAATAAAACGTGCCGAACAAATCTTTAAATTAAAAGGCTACACATGGAAAGCTGTTGTAGAAACTTTTGAAGAGAAAGGCATGACAGAAGAGGATGCATTAACTAATGCAAGGCTCGCAAGAATACTAACTACTACTGATTATGACCACGAGAAAAAAGAACCAATCCTCTGGACCCCCACCTCCAATTACAAAATTGACGATAGAGCAAGACTTGAAGCTACGTCAGCTTGAAATTCAACTTGCAAAACCTGAGACAAGAAAAGAAGATATCGCAACTGTGATGATCGCTCTTCAAGAGCAAGCTTTTGTCTTATCAAATTGTATTAAAAACCTTATAGAAAAATGGCCGAAACCACCAACGACCACGGACCCTCGTACTACAAACGAGGTTCCATTGATGTTTGGGATTTTATTAGAGACCAAAAAGGACTCGGATTTCACTTAGGAAACGTAATTAAATATGTATGTAGAGCCGGATATAAAGATAACGATATAGAAGATTTAAAAAAAGCAGTCCACTATTTACAAAATGAAATCGAATACAGAACCAAACATCATCGCTAGGACTGGTCGAGTCCAGCAATGGATTGATAATCCAACCTCACGTCTGCCCGTATCATGCACCATCTTCGTAGTTGAAGATTCAATGGAAGGACCAAATGGAATTGAAGCAAGCTGGCGTTTTGTTAGCCATGCTCTACGCTTTGGAGCGGGAGTCGCGGTCCACTTGTCGAAACTTAGACCCGCAGGCACAGAAACAAATAAAGGACCTGATACTCTCGTTGCATCAGGACCCGTATCATTCGCAAAATTCTACTCAACATTAAATGAAATACTTAGGAGAGGTGGTACGTACCGTAACGGTGCCTGCGTTTTGCACCTCGATATTAATCACCCCGATATTATTGACTTCGTGCTCGCAGAAAGACACGAACTCCCATGGGTCAAACGATGTGTTGACCTTACCCCAGACAGATGGGCTAATTCAGAAGATGCAACAAAGGAAGCAATTATACGAGGAATTGCTAGGGGAGACATCTGGCTCAACAAAATAAAATATGACAATGACGGAAACAGAATCTGGAGCAACGTCTGTCTTGAGGTTTACTTGCCCTCACGCGGAACGTGCCTCCTACAGCACCTTAATATGTCAGCCTGTCGTATCGGCGACATACGCGAAGGTATGCGTAAAGGTATGTCAGATTTGTGCAAGCTCCATAGTAGGACAGGGATTGACAAGTCTGGAGAATATCTTGCGCCAGATATCGATAGGCAAGTTGGATTCGGACTCTTAGGTCTAGCCAACTTTCTGGCAAACAACAATATTACATATGCCGAGTTTGGTAAGGCTCTTAAAGCAACTAATGATGCTGAACCTTACGAAGGCTACGCGGGATTAGCTGCACGTCAGCTCTTTCTCGGCATACAAGAAGCAGCTAACATTGCAAGAGAGAACAACATGGTTAGAGCATTTGCCATAGCTCCAACAGCTAGTTGTTCATATAGAAGTAGAGATCTTCATGGCTTTACAGCAACTCCTGAGATCGCACCTCCTATATCACGTACAGTTGACAGGGATTCCGGTGAATTTGGGGTAGAAAGAGTTGAATATGGCAACGTTGAAATCGCATCCGAAGTTGGATGGGATAATTATAAAAAAGTAGCTGATCAAATAATGGTCATGCTAGATAGAACTGGTTTGCTTCATGGCTATAGCTTCAATTCTTGGAGCGATATGGTGACTTACGATGAAGCATTTATCGAAGAGTGGCTGAAGAGTCCACAAACTTCGCTCTATTATTCTCTACAAGTAATGGGCGATACTCAAGATAAATCAGATGCTTACGCAGCACTTGATCAGTCAGAAGTTGATAATTACTTGGCAGACATAATGAGCAACAAACCTGAAGAGATTAATTGCGACTGTCAACAATGAACCCCTACGAAAAATTATTAAATAGAAAAAGAAAATGGACACCGGTCCAAACTACTAAAGGAAGAGTTAAATATGGTGCAGAAGAAACCATCTTCAATGCTCTCGCAATACGCAATATGGAATGTCCAGTTGGCTCGTTTATATCTGATTCACTCTCTGAGATTCCAGAGAAAAGTAGAAAACTTTTGGAATCAAACGTAAAGGATGAAGATAATCACGACTTAGCCCTTGGATATATCGCTAACGCTCTAGGCGTAGATGATAAAGCCGAAGCCGAAGCAATACGCTTAAGAGATGCATGGATAGCTCATCCAGATCACACAATATTGAAAGCATTAGTAATAGAGAGAGCAATCTTTTTTGTAATACTGCCTTTCTTTCGGTTTAATGGTGATGCTGGATTAAGAACTGTTAGTGCAGATATATCAAGAGACGAGCAGATACACGTAGCAACAAATAGTTTGGTATGTGCAGAGCTTGGTCTTACACCAAGTCCTTCTTTAGACAAATTAAGGAAGGCAACAATTAACTGGATCATGCAACCTTTAAATCAGATACATGACGATCAATATTTGAGCAAAAAATTTTGGCTCGATGCTAGTGATCGACTTATGTATGAAGGTAAAGCACCAGAATTTAATTCCACTAAAGCTGCACGTATGCCAGCTTTCTTTGAACATGCAAACACAAATCTCCCTCAATACTCTTAAGCTTCACAACGAAAGGTTAGACAAGCTGCTAGTAAGACTTGAGGAAAACTTTGGATGGAAACCAATCCATCCTAAAGAAGACATAAACACAATTATGTACAGAGCTGGACAAGCCAGCGTAATCGAATATATAAAATCCATAATGGAGGACGAAATCTAATGTGTTTTAGAGCACCATCGCCACCC
>VTLG01006239.1_pt1 | contig 19083 bp, 20 predicted proteins | sample 4694571 | NCBI WGS metagenome assembly VTLG01 (sample SAMN12604809, study PRJNA352737) | marine metagenome | biome: ENVO:00000447; feature: ENVO:00000209|ENVO:00000569|ENVO:01000036; material: ENVO:00002151; isolation source: viral sequences binned using virsorter ...
TCTGGATATTCTATACCAACGAAGGGTTTGAGGGTTGGGTATAAGAAACGAGGAAAGATACTTATGCGGCAGAGAAGTATCGGATTAGACGGCGGGTGCAGGGGCCAGTCAATCAACCATTCTTAATTTAATTTCTGATTTGTTCTTACTTGCTGGTCGGTTAGAATACCACCAGATGCCACATATTGTTTACTATTACTTGTATTGATGTTATTAACTACTTGGTTTGCTTGATTCATAGTTGCATTTCCACCACCACCAGCACCAGCTGCAGCAGATGCAGCTGCATTAATTACAACACCAGATTTTGAACCATAAGCCATCATGTAATCGATACTTGCAACTGAAACAGATGGTGTAATAGTTACATGGTCTACTTTATTTAAACCTTTAACTACATAGTCCCACCACTTATCTAAATCTTGGTCATTAAGATGTTTAATCCCTTCTCCAAGTGCTTCAAAACCTTCTCCAACAGTCTTAAGTGCTTCTGCCTTCTTATCAATTCCTGCTGGTAAATTTGCAACCTTTTCTAGAGTAGACATCATATCAGTACCAAACAAGGAACCTAAACCAGCACCTATCGCATCCCATACACCTGTTTCTGGTGCATTCTTACCCCATTCATTCATTGCAGATGATAGGGTTATAATGCCAGGAGCTGCAGCAGCAAGTGCTTCTCCATCTACTGATTCAAATGCTCTAAGGTCATTTGCTAACTTCACCATTGGTGATTCACCATCATCAGTGAAGAAACTACCAACCCAACCTTTAAAGGATGTACCTAGTGAGGTAGATGCAATTGCAGATAATGATTCCATTGCAACACCAAGTGCAGTGATATTTGATGCAACATCCTTACCTTGTACATTACCTTCTATATTAGGGTCAAATGATTTGAATGAGTTTGCGAGGTCTGGTATACCACCAGATAACTTACCAGCAACAGATGCAAGTCCAAGTAACCATCCCATAGACTTACCAATCTCTGATATGTTGAAACGAATTGCCTCACCATCTAAGTCAGTGAATGCCTCAAATCCTTTTGCAAGTTTGACCATACCTAATCCAACCACTATAAGACCAGCACCTAGTACCATAAGTCCAACACCAGCACCAGCACCTAAAGCTGCAAGTGCAAGTCCTAATGCACCAGCACCTATTACCATTGGCCCTGCAATTGGTGCCATAGATGCAAGAGTCATACCTAAAAGTCTTATTGGAGCAGCTAACATTGGTAGAACTACTGCAAGACCTCTAAGTTTTAACATTAGTCCAGCACCACTTCCACCTTTATCACCTTTATCATCACCACCTTTTGTCTCGACTTCAACCTTCATAGGTTTCTTTCTTTCTTTCTTCTTCTCTCTCCTATCCATTCTCCATTGTTTGAATGAAAGTTTGTCTCGGAGTTTGGCCATTGCCATTTTACTCTTTTCCCAGAACTCAGTTCTAGTAAGAGCATGGATAGTCTTCATAAGAAGTTTTCCAGTCATTGATGCAATAGGTTTAAGGAATGGAATGTTTCCTAATACTGCACCAATCTCTTCCCAAGTCTTTTGAGTCCACTTTTTTACTCCAAATAGTAGAGAGTTATTTTGCTTACCCCAGTCTTCATTACTCTTATCGATTGCATCAATTTGTGATTGAAGTTCATTTCTCTTAGTCCAACCTTCTTCGGTTGTTTGAAGATTATTCTCTTCTATCGCTTTTATTTCATTTTGCAGTTGGAGTTTTTCTTGTTCTCTTTTTCCTTGTGATAAAGCGTGTGCGATGAATACATCTTTTTGAATACCAATAGACGAAGCCATTTCTTGATGAACTTCTGGGTTCATCATCTTGGCTCTTGTGTCCATCTGGGACTTCTGGAGTGATTCAAGAAGGTCTTCTGACCTCTTGGATTGGTCTTCGGTTAACTTACCTTGTTTGATAAGTTCAGCATTGTTCTTTTTAAGTTCAGCCTCTTGTACCTTATTAGACGCATCGACCTTTTTCTGCCATTTTTCATTCGTGTCAAATTTACCCTTAGTCTGGGTTCTTTGCATCGAAGTTGGGTCTACTTTATCAGTGGTGTTCGCCATTGGTTATCCTATTTACTTATTTGCATCAGCAGCATGGTCTTTGGATGCACTATTAACATATAGTCCAAACCATGCAGCTCCAGCACCTACGAGTATACTAATCAATCCACTTTGTTCCATTGATGGTGCTTCTAAATCTATGAACCACATAACAACGAAATAAATTAGGAAGATATAAACACTTAAGAATGCTCTTGGCCAAATTCTCCATGCATCGACTGTCTTTGCAAGATGAATCCATTTCTGCCAAGGATTTCTTTTGTCCTGTAACTCTGGGTCAGTAGCTTCTCTTAGTTTATCTTTTAATTCAGATATTTCTTCGGACATAGCCATAAATTTATCCAAATCAATCTGGACTTCATTTCTGGTAGTATCCATTACTACATTGTCTGCCATTTTACTCTCCTATGAACCTATATTCGGTTCTTTTCTTGTTTTCTTCTTAATTCCTCTTCTTCTAACCATTGCATAAGAAGAGCAATATAAATTTCCCTTTCCCAAGGCAACTGTCCTTCCAATTCTGCAAGACTATAGTTGTGGTGTTGCATCAATCCAAAGTTAGTGTTCATATAGTTCACTAAACTTTCATGAGAAAGGGCTAGACGAAAAAATTCTGCAAGCCCTGTATTTCCAAAGTATTATGATGTTGACATTCTTCGCAATCAAACTCTCTAATAAGTTGTAGTCTTGGTAGGTCATCAAAGAACTCTATCATCCTATTGAATTGCTCTGATGACATACTGTCAACAAATTCATGCAATTCTTTCTTACTAAAGTCTGTTCTATCCCAAACTTGTTCTTCATCATAGACTTGTGAAATACACAAACAAACGATATCGTATAAATCTTCAGCAGACAGTTGTTGTACTTCCATCAACTTCTCTTCCACCATTCCAAATGATGGTGCTGATAATCTAACTCCTAAAGTATCGTTAATCTGGACATTGGTAGTACCTTCCCAATCCACATCCCCTTTTCCAACAGTTGCTTCTTCTAAGTTGACATCTTGTTTATTTTCATGTCCACACTTTTCACATTTAAAGGTTACTGTTGATGATTCACCAACAGATTTACATCTCATCTGTAAAAACAACCATTCTAGGTCTGGGCCTGGGATTTTCCTAACATCCAAGTCCTCATTGGTAACACATCCTTGAGTGACATTAATTAATGCCTTACTCACTACAGGTGCAGTACCATCTTCCATTGCAATTAAAAATATCTTTTGTTCTTTAACTGTAAATGGACGATATCCCACTTCAATCTTACTTAATGGTAATTCAGCAGTATATTCTACTTGGTTTACCTTTGGTAATGCCATAATATATTCCTCACTATTATTTCTTTTAAGTATTTATACTTAAAATACAACATCCTCTAATTTGGATGTTATTTTCCTTCCTAGTTTCTTCCCAAATTTCTGGAGAATACCACCAAGAAAGGTGTCTGGTTTTGAGTTAGTAAACTCACTAAACCAAAATCTGTAATTAAACTGTCCAGTGACAGTTTGTATTTCATTGTTGGAGTCTGCACTAAAGGTTGATACCCCTATCTGCATCGGCCACGCATCTACCATTACACCTCTGTATGTAACTTGGCTATAATGGTCTACTTGTTCTAAGTAAATGAGTCCCTTGTAATCGTCAAGGTAATTCATATAAAAATCTGGTGCAGGGCTAAATACTGCCTCTTGCCATTTCTCTAACAGTTCTCTATCTTCATAATGGTTTTCTAATCGGAAGGTACAATCAAATGCATCGTATTGGGGCATTGTTGGAACTGTTCTTCTAGGCCCATAATCGATTGGTGTTTTAGTCATAAACCCTCTGCCTGGCATTACAGCTGTAGTGCAGTGGAGTCCTCTCATTCTTAATCCACTAACTGCACCACCAGTACCAAACATTGCAAGGTTGAACCTATTAGTTCTTGCCATTGAGTTTACTTGTGCTTTAAATCTATCTATTTTCATTTAACCTTTTGCCTCAATACTTTTATGACAGAATCAATGTCCATTTTATTAACATACTGTTTTGATGTTATTATGGTCTTACCAGTTTTCTTTAAATAGATTGCATCACCATCAAATGAAATCTTATCTTTAATTTCCTTCTCAAGATATGAATGACTGATATGGTCTTGAACATGTGGTACATCTTTTCTTGTAAGTTTCCTACCTCTTTTTATTGGTGATAACCACTCTTTAAATGTCTCCATTAGTTATTTGCCTGTCTCATTTTTCTTCTAGAATCAGTGTAGACTTTAGCCACACTTGCTTTCTTAAATTGTTCTGTTGGTAGGAATATTGCAATTTCCCAATCAGCTGCATCAACTACACCTAGTTTACTTCTAATATGACCAGATAGGTAATGTTTAACACAAGGTTCAAAGGCATTATTTGATGATACCTTTTGTAGTATATCATATGTCAATCTAAACCTTGTAGAGTTATCATACTTATCATTAGTTGTAGTATCATACAATTGGTCAAGGAAAGTTGCACGAAGACCATGTGGTAAGTAGTGCAAGTTTAGACCCAAGAACCCACCTTTTGCTCTCTGAAAAGGAATAACAAGTGGGAATCTATCATAATATGGAAGAGTTTTCTTATGTTTTGGGTCATAGAACATCATATACATTTCACCAAACAAATGTCTTGACTTCTGTCTTGCTTCCTGCTGTATCTCTTTTGAATTAACTCTTTTTATCTGAGACACACGAGTACGAAACCACTTCATGGACTCTTTAGTCCTTGCTTGGATTCCACCTCTAAAGGCTTCTTGTTCTAATCTGTCAAATAGTTTTCCTGCCATACTAGTATTTATACTCTCAAGTCAAGTGGTCTTCTGTTAATATACGAAATTTGTATCCTCTTTCGACACAATACTCTCTGGCTGCATCCCACTTAAGTTCATTCTTACGATATGTTTTAACTTCTGATATATAACGACCTAATGCCTTCTTACCACGAACTGGTGGGGCACACTGTTTCTTTGGTTTGACTTCTATTATCTCTCTTTGGAACTTTCCTTGAGCATCTTTATATTCTATCATGAAATCTGGGAAATAACGATGGAGATTACCATCATCTGTTCGGTAAGGTATAATGACTTCTTCACTAGACCATCTAAGTATATTAGGGTTATCATCACAATATTTCATGAATCTTCTTTCCCATAAAGACCTATAAACAATCTTTGTTGGGTCACCTTTATACTTATTATAGTGTTTTGGTTTAAATCTTCCTTTGTAACTCATATAAATACTCTATAGAAATCAAATACAATACTATTTAGGGTTACATATGTTAAAAGGATTATTCAAATCATTCAAAAACCAGTTAATGGGTTCTGTTAAAGCAGATTTAAACTCTGCACTAGAAGGACAGAGAAACATGTTCAATGCAAACATATCTGATGCATTAGACGATTTATTTGCAGCCAAGTTTGGTGTGAATATATCAAATGTGCCTTCATCTATCACATCACATGCAGATAAGATGAAGGAAAGAAATGCAGTAAACAGAAAGTTACAGATGGGTGCTGTTGATACTGGTGTTAACCCAGAAAAGATAACTAGAATACAATTCCCAACAGACCAAGAACAATCATTTGTCAATAACTTCTTAATAATTAGAACCATGAAACAAATTGGGGCTAAAGTTGCAAATAGAGATGGATATGAGATTGCACTTCCACTACCTAAGATACAAGATGACATTGCAGTATCATATAAGACAGAAGAAATAGGTTTAGGTGCAGCTGCAACACAAAGTGTAATGGATGCAGACTATCAAGGGGTGGGTGGAACTAATGAAGGTGGTAGAAGTTTCAGTGATACCTTCATTGATGTAGTAACTGGTGGTGGTAAAGAACTTGGTAGAGGAGTATTAGAAGCACTCGCACCATTAACACCAATTGCAGAAGGTGAAGTACAAAACCCAGTTAAGTTCCAGTTGTTTGAGGGTGTAGGGTTTAGAAACCACTCATATTCATTCGACTTACATCCATTTAATCAACAAGATTCAGATGCAATTGCACAAATCATTTATATATTAAAACTCTGTTCATTACCAACAGTAGATTCTCAAAGTCCAAGACGATTCCATATACCATACACATTTGAGTTGGATTATTTTGGCCCTATTTCAAAACAATTAGAAAAACCATTACCATCTGGACTAACTAAGGTTGGTGTGGACTATTCTGGTGGTTCTGATATGACATTTATCGGACAACCAGAACAGGCAGAAGAAGGTGGTAACTTTGCATCTGGATTATATCCAAATGGAATAACATTAAGTGTAGAGTTTACTGAACTTATCACAATGGATAGTGAAAGATACCAGAAATTTGTATCAGTCCACAGAGATAGTAGAATGGATTCAATGATGGGTGCTATGAATAGAGATGCAAGGATGGTTAAAGATAATCCACCATCTGATGAAGAAACTATAGGACAAGATAATAAACTAATCGGTGGTTGGACAGAACCAACTGATGCAGAGATGGCAGATGGTTTCCCAGATGAGTCAAGATTCGACTCTATGGATAATGAAGGCCCAACTGATGCAGAGTTAAATGGTGGGGGGTAATGACATATGGCAATGAGTAATTATTTTAAGTATTTTCCAACGATGGAATACGACATCAAGAATGATGGTAATTTAGTTCGTGTAAAGGATTTATTCAGACAAGTTAGAGTATTCGATGATGCAGATGATGGTGTAACAGGATATGAATTCCTACACATAGATAATGGTGAAAGACCAGACACACTTGCAAGTAGAGTATATGGTGATGGAACTTTATATTGGTTATTCTGGTTAGTCAACGATAATTTAACAACTCATGCAGATTGGCCTAGGTCTGATTCAGTGCAAGAGAAATATATTAGTAGAAAGTATACTGGAAAGGCACTAGTTGCAGAATATCCTACATCTATAGTGTCATCTGCTACAAGTAAATTCACAATGGGTGAAAAGATAATAGGTGGAACATCAGGAGCATCAGGATATGCGATAAATGTTGACCCTACATTTAATCATGTTATAATTAATGATGTAAGTGGAGTATTCCAAGTAGGTGAAACTGTAACTGGTAGTAAATCAAATAAATCATTCACATTACATGCACTAGCAGACCATAAAGATAGACCACACCATTATATTGATGCAAATAATAATAAAACAACTGAATATAATTCAACATATGCTATAGTTTCCAATGCAGAGTATGAAAGAACATTAAATGCAGATAAAAGGTTTATTAAATATATTCCGAGTAAATTCTCACATAGGATAGTAAAAGAATTTAAAGAAGTGATTAGGACTTAATTATGCCAGAGGGTGCAAATACACCAAATCGTTATGTCATGCACTCCATGACAATAAGTAACAACGAAGGATATCAACTTGATATAAAACAAATATATCAAGACTTTATGATATCTGAATCAATATATTCTAATCATATTGGTGGATATGTTACAGTAATAGATGGTAGTAATGTATTTAATCGTATAGGATTTACTGGACAGGAATATATTCGTATCCATTTCTCTGGTATAGAAGGTATTGATACAGAAGTACCATTTGAAGAGCAAGTTGATATAACATGTAGGATTCATAAAGTCAGTGCAATGAAAAAGACCACTGATGGTAACACTAGACAATATAAATTATATTTTATTTCACCACAATCCATTGCAAGTAAAAGAAAACGATTATCTAAAGCATATTCTGGTTCCCTATCAGATATCAGTGCAAAAATATTAAAGAACGAATTAGGTATCCAAGATAGTAGTGATAAGACTACTGATGGCAGATGGATGTCAGTAAGACAACAGTCTGAACCACAAAACTACCATGTAGTAGTACCCAATTATACAGTAAATAATACACTTGATTGGTTAGTACACAACATGTCGGTAGAAGAAGGTACTACTAGAGACAGTTTTTATCTATATCAGACTGCAAGGAATGGGTATAGATTGCATACAGTAGAAGACATGATGGGCATTAAATATCTCAATGGAGAGGTAGTATTTGGTGAACCATTAGGTGGTACTGGAGACAAAGATGCAACATATGATGATGGTGAGGGTCAAGGTGAAGAAGGAAGGCCTGGGCCAGGTATGGATATATACGATATAAACCAAGTTGAAATGTTTAATACAGAACAAAATACAACTGATGGAGTATATTCTGGTAAAAGAATTACATATAATCCAACACTTAAATTATATCAAGAAATAGAATATAGTATATTAGGACAAGAAGAATATAAATTAAATGGTGATGGAGAATGGGAAGGTGGGACTCATATAAGTAAAGCACCACCATTTAGAATAGGTAACGAGTCATATAGACAACCATCTGATGGTACTGAGGGTGAAGGAGATATGGGCATAGCAATGCCTATAGAGGGCCTAGAATCGATTATAACATACAAAGATGCAGTAGTTGACTTCGGATATGAACCACAATTTAATATAAATGGGGTTAATAAGAACACTATCTCACTACACCAAGACACAGGACTACACAATTTTAGAAGAAATTCGGTCAAAAAGATACTAGATACTAATACAATGAATATAGTTATCTCTGGACGAACAAATATTAATGCTGGAATGGTTATAAACCTAGACCTTAAACAACCTATTCCAGGCGGGGAAGAAGAACCAGAAATACTCCAGAATGGAGAAATGCTTATCACTGCACTATCCTTTCAAGGTACTAAAGACGAGTTAGTATGTCAATTAACATGCTCAACAGATGGTGCAGAGGTTAATATAGATGGTTACGATGCCCCACCAGTACCACCAAATGAAGGATTAGAAGGACAAATGACATCATGACAAGCACAACAGTAACAGAAGAAGACCTATACAGGAGTTTTGTAACCAGAATGTGGTTAGACTACTCAGACGAGTTTAGTGACCCTATATCTGCACCAGATAGGATGGATAGAGACGAATATGCAGAGACATATAAGGATTGGTTACGAGAGAAGTATAATAAAGCATCAAAACTGGAGTCATATGTCGATTATATTGAAGAACAGGGCAAAGTAACAGACCTTAATTGGGATGGACAAGAGAAAGGAACATACAGGTATCAAAAATGATTAAATTCGGTGGATTAAATGAGATGTCATTCTTTACTGGTATAGTAGAGGATAGATTTGACCCATCATTCTTAGGACGAGTAAGAGTGAGGATATATGGTGTCCATAGTGATGATAAACAGAACATCGCAACACCAGACTTGCCTTGGAGTGATGTTTTAATGCCGAATACTGGTAGTTCATTGTCTGGATTAGGAGTATCACCACATGGATTAGTAGAAGGAACAACAGTAATGGGGTTCTGGAGAGATGGTGATGATATGCAAGACCCAGTGATAATTGGTACATTATTCGGTACGCCAGGCAAACATTACAAGTTAGACGAGAGAAACGAAGGAATATTAAGGTCACCAGACAAGGGATTTAATGACCCACGACAAGAGTCATACGAAGGTAAACCAGATGGAAAAGACCCACAACACATAACAAGGGGATTCGGACTGTCTGTTAAATTATCAGATACGCCGGTCAGACCATCAAATATTAAACAAGAACTAGATGGCACAGGTACTACAGTAGAGAAAGGAACACCTAAGAACTACCCTAAAGAAGAGTATTACGACCAATCAGACATCAATCCAGCAGGTAGAGGAGACTACGACCAGTACCCCAATAGTATGATTATTAGCCACGATGGTGCGATAGTGAAGGAATCTGAGTTGTATCAGAAGAAGAATAGAGACAACATCTATAAACCAGTATACCCATATAATAAGGTTACTGAGACTGAATCTGGACATGTCTTTGAGGTAGATGATAGTGTTGGTGCAGAGAGGATACACACTTACCATAGGAGTGGTACTAGAGAAGAGATAATCGCAGATGGTACAAAGATTACTAAGATAGTCAATGACCATGTAGAGATTATATTAAAAGACCATAAAGTGCTTATCGCAGGTAGTGCTGATATCGAATTAAAGAATGGTAATTATAACCTAGTAACCACTGGGAGTACCAATATAACTGCAACAGAGAACTGTAATATCACTGCACAAGGGGACTGTAAGGTTACTGCAAGTGGTGATATAGACATGAAAGGTGCGAATATACTACTGAATTCGGTGAAACAAGAGGGTTCTTAATGAGTGGTAAGTGGATTGGTGGTAAGGGAGATAAACCCAGACCAATCAAAGATTTTAATAAATTTAGTGAGAATTGGGACAATATATTCGGTAAAAGCACTCGGAATACCTCTAAGAAACCTTTTTGTAGCTCCAAAATCACTGGAAATAATAAAAAATAATAAATTTGTAATGAAAAAAAGGGCAAAAACGATGAAAAATAAAACTGAAAACCTTATGTGGCAAGAGAGGGGGATTCCAATCCTTATGTGTGTCCTAATGATGGGATGTGTAAGCACCACTGAGATACTTCCAGGCCTATGTCATAACGATACAGATGGTTCTTTCGTGTGCCTGCCCGAAGCCGAAGCGCCTGAGGTGATAAGAGAATTGGAAGAGAATGATTCTAAACTACCATCTTGTGACAACTACCTTACCACACCAGAGTTATATAAGGCTTGTGTTGACGAAGAGATAAAGCGCCATCTTGAGCGCTTCAACAATTTCGCATGATTGCAATACCACAATTAGACTGTCCTAATACACTATTACCTAGTGTAAAAGACTTGCAACAAACTCTCGGTTCTCTCGCAGCCCTTCCTAGTGAGATACAGAGGATAGGTACTATCACTCTCAATGCAGAATTAATGGAAAAAGGGGCTGCTGTACAAGCTGTAATTGATGGTATAGAGGAAGGACTAGGTAATTTCCCTATGTCGTATATACCAGATGCCACTGTAAAGATACCAGAATGGGAAAAACAAGACCTCGCTCAGTGTATTCATAACGAATTCAAGTTCATTTGTCAAATAAAGATGGCCGAAATTGTCACCAAAGTCATCCCAATCAATCTAAGTATCCCTACACCACTAGGTTTTTCAATCGATGTCATCGAATTGTTCAAGAATAAGGACTATAAAGCAGAGTTAATCGCAAAGGTTACGAAGAACTTTGAGAAGTATCGTAAGATGCTGCCCTCTAGCATGCAAGAGATGTGGTCTGAGATGGGTATTGTACATGATGAGATGGGTGTAAGGAAGATGATGGAATGGGTCATACAGACGATTTCTGGGGGTCTCTATGCCCTTCTGATGAAGGCCTTCAAGAAAGCCATCAAATTGGTAGAGGACTTAGGGCTGTCTATATTGGGGCTCAAAGACCTATTGTCCCTAGACATAGAGAGTATGTTTGATAAGCTCATTGAGGCTGCCAAGAAGAAGGGCGACCAATGGATGGAAGAACTAGAGAAGACCTTGACATCCCTATCTATATTCGGTATGACTATAGAGGACATCATGGGTGGGGCTATAGAAGAGAAGGTACAATCAACAGCACGCAGAGTATCCAGAATCATGGAGAACTTGCGAAAGTTCAACATAGACTATCCCATCTATATGTTAGAGAAGTGGGTAGAGAAAGTAATGAGTCTACTAGAGAAGATAGGAATAAAGATACCCTTCATACCATTCACCTTTTGTGATGCACTCACTCTAATTGGAATGCCTAAGAGTATCTCATTACCCTCTGGGCTTGAAGAAGTTGCAACCTTAACTACAACCACATCAGACTCTATGAGTATATCAGACCCATACAGCAATGTCAATAGCGATGGCACTCCAGTCGTCTGAGCCTTATAGGGGGGGTATACCTTTAATGGGACTCCTAATATAGTGGTTAAGGGGTAAGTAGTTCTTCTTTTGAGAATTCGATAGCGTTTTCAGAGTTGGGACTCCTATCGGAGAATTCTCCTGCCGACATATCTGTTCTTTATATCCTTGTGGATATGCTCTATCAAAATAATTTTTCATGGGACTCCTATTCAGAGTAATATCTATTATAAATATTTGGGTGTGTTACTCTAGTAATACACCTGTGTTTAATCTAATAATCTAAGGAAATAAAATGAAACCTTCCAAAACTTGGACTCATATATTCTTTATGGGACTCCTAGTTGTTTTAGCATCATCTGGATGTGCAACTGCCCAAACGAGTTGGGACTACACTAAGAAATTTGAAAAGGATACTATTACAGTTTGTACTGGACATTCTCCTGCTCATCTTACCTGTCAAGAATATGTACGATGACTACTGTAACTGAACTTGGTGAACTTCTTAAGGAACTAGTAATCTGCATTGCTGTTGTAGCATACATCTGGGTACATCGATATATTGAAAAGCATTTCTAGTCATGAAGTGGTACGATATAGTATCTCTCATTGGTATACTTATCTGTAGTATCTTTTTATTTGTTCATGGCCTAAACGAAAGTTAATAATATAAAAAAGAGGGCAGGGCAGATACATACTTGTCATCTCCGAACATGTGGTTGAGGCCTACCCTGTTACCAGACGGCCATACCCTCGAAAAGTGTCATACAATGTCATACTAAAAAAAATCCCACTCCGAAGAGTGGGATGTTTCCGAGACTTGTCTGCATAAAGTACACTTCTGTATTGTCGAATCAAATCTCTAGTTGGAATCTCCTACCTCATCATCGTCATTGACTTTTGGCTCCATTTTTCAGGCAAAGGGGACTAACCTTCGGGCACCTATTGTGGTTGAGACTTGGTTTTGTAACTTGGTTCAAGAACCAATGGTTTGCGTTTCCATGCCAGAGTTCAACAGTAAATCCAACTTGTTAAATTGTTATAGTTTTTAATGATTAAGAACCTTTTCAGTAACACTTGTTTAAATCTTAGTCAAGTAGAGTTTCTCTATTTTTTAGAAGGTCGAACTCTCAAGCACTTCTGGTTTTTTTTCTTTTGGTGTTATCTCACCATCTACAGCTATTATACTCTTTTATGTACCCCTGCGTCAAGGGATTTGTTCATTTAATTTAAACTTTATATATAATAACCAATACAAGTATTATACAATTTTCTGTACCCTTATGTCAAATAAACATTTAGTTGTCGTATAAATAATAGTATGGCACAAATGAAAGTAATACCAAATAAAGGGAAGAATGTAGCACGAAAGTGGTATACTGATTTAGATATCAATCTAACAGCACATCCTCAGTCTGGAGATTTAACTCTCAAGCAAGATAAGGATGCAGTAAAAAGAAGTCTTAGAAATATATTATTAACTAATCATTATGAAAGACCTTTTAAACCATCCTTTGGAACGAACCTAATAGGACAGTTGTTTGAGTTAAATGATGAGATATCTAGAAGAAGTATCACTAAAGATGTTATCACAACTATTCACCAATTAGAACCAAGATGCAAAATCTATGATGTATTCTATTCAGACCAGAGTGATAATTCTATTAACCTTACTATCCATTATGGTGTTACTGGTTCTCCAGAACCACAAGAATTAACAGTCCTATTAAAGAGAGTAAGATAAGATGGCAATAAAAAGTAATCAAGTAAACATTACTGATTTGGATTTCGATTCCATATCAGCAAACCTTAAGGAATATCTTAAGGGACAAACAACATTAAAAGACTACGATTTTGAAGGTAGTAATATTAGTTTATTAATAGACCTTCTTGCATACAGTTCACATGTTAGTGCATTTAATGCTAACATGGTTGCATCTGAAATGTTTTTGGATACTGCACAAATAAGAAAGAATGTAGTATCTCGTGCAAAGGAAATAGGATACACTCCTACCTCTGCAACTGCTAGTAAAGCAACATTAGATGTACAAGTAAATAGTCCAACAATTGGTGGGGCAACTCCTACTGCATTGACGATTAATAGAGGACATAAATTTACTACTAATTTCGATGGAGTAAATTATCCATTCGTAGTTCTAGATACAAAGACAATTGCACCAGCAAATGGTGTCTTCCTTTTTGACGATTTAGCAATTCATCAAGGAAGTATGAATACAGATATCTATAGGTATAACTCTCAGATACAAAACCAAAGATTCCCAATGACTGAATCTGGTGTTGACACTACAAGTATTTCGATTACTATTACTTCTGGTACAACAACTACATCATGGGTGCAGTCTAAAGATATATCTTCTGTTACATCTAAATCTAAAGTCTGGTATGTTCAAGAGAATGACGAAGGATTCTTTGAAGTATATTTTGGTGATGGTAATGTTAGTGCAGAACCTTTAGATGGTGACACAATTACTATCTCATATCTAGTTACTAATGAAGTACATGCGAATGGTTCAAAGAACTTCTCCATGTCTGATAATATAAATGGTAACTCCGATGTAACTATTACAACTGGTATTGTTGCATCTGGTGGTAAAGAGAAAGAGTCTGTAGAATCAATTAAGTTTGCAGCTTCTAAATTCTACACATCTCAAAACAGATTAGTAACAGTAGAAGATTATAAATCTAAACTACAAACTTTATATCCAGGCGCAGATTCAATTGCAGTCTGGGGTGGTGAAGATAATGAACCACCAGAATATGGAAAGGTATTTATTTCTATCAAACCAAGTCAAACAGTAAACACATTAACATCAACTGAAAAGACAAATTTAAAGTCTTCTTTAAAGACACTAAATATGTTGACAGTAAGACCGAACATAGTTGATGCAGAAGTGATAGAAATAATAATTAACACCAATTTTAAATTTAATCCTCGTGCAACCACAAAGACTTCTTCCGAGTTAGAGACATTAGTTAAAGCTGCTGTTGTTGCACACGATACAAAATACTTAAGTGGATTCGATTCAGTGTTCAGAAGTTCTGTATTAAATCACGATATAGATAGTGCAGAATCTAGTATCCTATCGAATGTCACAACAACAAAATTAAGAAAGACATTATCACCAACTCTATCTGAATCAAAAGGATACACTGTAGAGTTTGGTGCTGGAAACAATTTTCATAATCCACACACTGGTTATAATAAAGATGGTGGTGGTATTATAGAGACAACAGGATTCGTTGTAAGTGGAGATGCATTTACATCTTACTTTGACGATGATGGTTCTGGTAACCTTAGAAGGTATTACTTCACAGGTTCCACGAGAGTTTATGCTTCAGAAGAAGCTGGAACTGTCGATTACTTGAATGGTAAAATAACAATAAATGGAGTCAATGTTATTTCAACAGCAAATACAGACGACACCATTTATTTTACTATCATACCAAGTTCGTATGATGCAGTTGCATTTAGAAGTAACCTTCTAGATGTTAACACATCATTAATAAGTGCAACTGGAGTCTCAGACTCTATTGCATCTGGTGATACGAGTGCTGGAGTAGGATACACATCCTCAAGTTCACACTCCTAAACTATGATTCATGTGTATGCATGAAGTAGAATTCCCACATGTTGTGGGTTTAAATTAATGCTTATTTAGAGAGGAAACTAAAATGGCGGATAAAAAAGTAACGGCCCTAACCGATTTAGGGACAGGTATAGCAGGTGAAGACTTGCTACATGTTATTGACGACCCTGCTGGAACTCCAGTAAACAAGAAAGTATCTATGAGTAATGTTTTACAGAACCTTCCAGATTACTTGGGTTTTGCACAAAGTGCTGAAGCAATTACTTTTACAAGTAATGCTGCAACAGCAACAGCAGGTAAATTTGCACACTATGTAACTATCAGTGGTTCTGGAACCGATGTTCTAACTCTTCCAAATGGAAGTACAGGACAGGTTAAGTTCATTTGTATAGTTGCTACTGGTGGTGGTACTGGTTGTGAGATTACTCCTTCTGGAACTTTCACAGGTGGTTCAAAAATCACTGTTGCCGATGCAGGCGATTGTGTAATTATGCTTTACACTGGTGCAACATATGGTTGGGTAGTATTATCTAATCAAGGTGGAGCAATCAGTTAATAATTATGCCCATTCTTCACGACAGAATTAAAGACCAACTTCATGAGTTGTTACCTAACTTCATGTCAGAAGATGGGCCTGGTTTTCAGACCTTCCTTGAAGCATACTTTGACTTTCTTGAAAAAGGAATATTAGTACACAAGGAAGGAACTGATTTAGAAACAGTAGGACTGGAAGATGGTGTAGGGAGTCTTGTCCAAGAGACAGCAACTTACTCACCTTCTCCAGTCGTTACTACTAAGTTTCTATTAGAAAGGAATTCTGCTACTGGAGTAACCCAAGAGGCTTCTTGGGAAGTAGGAGAATATGTTGTAGGTTCTACATCTGGTGCAACTGCACGAATTGATGTATTAGGAAATGGTAATTCTAAACTCTACATAGAGTTGTTTACCGAATCTCATTTCTTAATAGATGAAGTGATTGTAGGACAGAACAGTGGGTACACTGCAAAGGTAGATACCTTTACAGGTAACTCATTAATGGCAGGTAACAATCTACTCTCATATGCAGATGTAGATAAGACTACTGGAGACTTCTTAAATTACTTTAGAGAAGACTTCATGCCGATGATTGACCAAGAGGTCATCGCAGACAAAAGAATTCTTGCAAAACATATCTCAGAGATATACAACACAAAGGGTAGTCTTGCATCATACCAATTCCTTTTTAGGATATTGTATGGTGAAGACATTAGTATTATATACCCACAAGATAATGTAGTAGCACCATCTGATTCTGGATGGGTAGAAACCGAACTACTACACTTATATTCAACATTCAATTTATTAGATTATCCTCTTGGTAGAATTATCAAGAGAGATGCAGCTCAAGATATCATTACCAATATTCAAGTGGATAAGACCACAAGGGTAACTTCTGGTGAAGGTACTAATGTCTATGCAATTAGAATAGAGACTCCTTATATTGGAACTCTATCAATAGGTGATACTGTAGAACTTCAATCAAGAGAGAAGGCAACTGATTTCTATTATGCAACTGTTAGAGGTATTTCTAGTGGTGTGTCACCAACAGAAAGTGGAGTCACAATCAGTCTAGAAGATGGAACTGGTAATGTTGGTGCAGAAGCAGAAGACTCAGAAGGGTTCTTATTAGAAACAGGATTACAAACAACTAGGACACCTTCTTGGTTGGGTGAAACATTACATTCCCTAGTATTAGAAACTGCAACTACAAACATTACAACTAATCATCCGATTCATGGTGGACTACCTAAGATGGTTAGAGAAACAGTCAACACTACAAGTACAGAAGCACCATCACAAGGTTCAATGTATTCAGATGAATATTCTCAAGGTGCATTGTATCGTGTATCCGACCAAGTAAATATATCCCTACCAGAATCAGAACAAGGTGTTGGACAAAGTGCAACATCAATGGTAGGAGAAATAACATCTGGTGGTATAGAACAGATATTTGTAGATAGTGCAAATAAAGGAACTGGATATAGTGATGGAGACTATGTTGTCTTTGATGAAAGAGGCTCAGGTGGTAGTCTTGCATTAGGACAAGTCACATCTACTTCTGGTAACATGTTCCTCGAAGCAGGAACAACATTTGGTGCATTTGAATATATTACAACATCTGCACAAGTATCATTTAGTGGTAGAGACAAACACAATAACATGATGGTGTTTGACCCAGAGAAAGTAGTAGTATTTGTTAAGAGGTCAAACATAACAGATTCAACTACTGGAGATAGTTTTACAAATTACGAACATGTAAAGGGTGATGCAAACATTACACTTACTGGAACTGTAGTAACTTTTGTTGGAGACTATGCAGATAGTGGACATGCAAATTATGTTGGTAATGCTGGAACAGAAGTTCTAGTTTATGCACAACCAGACGAGACTAATATTATATTAGAGAGTGGTACAGGAGAAGGTAATTTACTTTACGACCAATCTGGTGCAGACCCAACAGGTTCAGTTTCAAGGGTTTCAATCCTAGATGAAGGATATGGATTTACTTCATTACCTAAAGTGTATGTTGGTGGTAATATATTCTATACAGATACAGGAACTACACCAGCGTTTGCTGTTGGTGATTTGTTAACTGATAATGCTGGTTCAACTACATGGGGTACTATTGTAGAACATGATGAAGACATTAGAAAAGTAGTAGTTGCAAAATCTCGTACTGCAACACATACAACTAAACCATCAGTTGGTGATACAATAAAAGTAGGGACTGTTACAGCAGTCGTTAAGGATACAGATTTAACACAAGGTAAAAATGCACACATAACTTGTTATGGTGATAACATTGGTAAAGCAGGAAAATTAAGAATCATAACAGAAGGAAATCACTTTGACAAGTCTGGTGGTTTAACAAATTGGCCAGTAAGAATGGTCGTAGAAAATATAAGTGCAAACCCAATTGTAGCCACTACACTAACAGGTGGATTCTCTGGTGCAACTGGAGAAGTTAAAGAGTTTGATGCAGATAGAAAATTAATAGAGATAACAGATACAACAGGACAATTTAAACAGGGTGAAACTGTAACTGCTTCAGATGGTAAAACTTTTGATATAAAAAGATTCAACCATGCAACTGCAAGAGCTCAGAACTCTGTAGTTTCAAAAATAGATGGAAACTATACAGACGATAAAGGTTTCCCATCAGTAACATCACAAAGAATTCATGACTCTCATTATTACCAAGACTTCTCATATGTCATTAAGGTAGGTGAGGGTATTGCTAAATATCGTTCTATAGTTAAACAATTACTAAATCCAGCAGGTACAATCTTCTTTGGAGAGGTTGCAATTAGTTCAGAGATAGACAGTAGAGCAGATGTATATAATGCAAACTTTGATGGAACAAAGACTACAAGGTCATTCGTTCCTACTCTATACATTGGTTCTAAGATTGACCCACTAAAAATTGTATTGGAAGATGGAACAGATACAGGAACAACAGTAGATACATTCTATGCAACAGAAGATAACATTATATTGGAAGATGGTTATGGAGTATTAACTTCTGAAAGATTCCTTGTTAATGATAGGATGACATTAAC
>VTLG01008921.1_pt1 | contig 19077 bp, 14 predicted proteins | sample 4694571 | NCBI WGS metagenome assembly VTLG01 (sample SAMN12604809, study PRJNA352737) | marine metagenome | biome: ENVO:00000447; feature: ENVO:00000209|ENVO:00000569|ENVO:01000036; material: ENVO:00002151; isolation source: viral sequences binned using virsorter ...
ATCGGCAACGATATCAGCAGCAGTTGCTAACTGAAAATCTTCACCTACAATCTTATGACCTTCATTAGTCATTTTTAATGAACCAACACCACGAGAAGAAACTCCAAGTTTTACACCTTCATCAATGAGAGATTTTGCAATCTTACCCATTGGTGTTTCTAAAAGTTGTGCCTTACCAATATAATTTTTTCCCTCTTTTGTAAGAGAAACAATTTTATGGGAAACCCGATCAAGATTTACTGTTGGACCATCTGGATGACCTAATTCACCAAGAGCACGACCTTCTTTGATAAAGGTTTTGCTATATCTGTCAACTTCCCTTGAGAGTGTCTCCATTGGATACATTCTCTTATTTCGGTTGCAAATATCACCTTGAAGGAAAACTCCCTCAATGTACATTTTCTTTTTACCACCTTTACCTTCGGTTATAAATTTAACGTCGGTTACTTCTTCGGTAATGAGTTTCATTCTTCGCTGTCCTGCGTTACTTCCTGTTCTGGTTCAGTTTCCACTTCAGTTGATTGGTCAAACATTGCGCCGGAAAATCCAGGTCTTAATGCCTCGACTTTTTCTGCTGATTTTGTATAAAGCAAATCTTTCATTTTACTTGACACATCACTTGCAGACCCATTATTCGCAATCAAATCGATAACGTCTTCCATAAGATTAATGTATGATTATATTTTCTATTTATATTTCAGCCTTTTTAGTATCTTTCTGATACTGGGCATCAACTGCTTGTGCTTCTGCTTCTAAATCTGGATCTACGGGTGGTGCTTCCATTCCCATTTCACCTTCTTGAGGTAATGGTTCGCCTGTAATTGGATCAATTGAAGATGGATCTGGAATAATTCCCTTCTCTATTTCATCATCAATTTGTGCATCCATCTCAAGGATTTCTGTATCAGTTTGACGAAGAATTTTCTTACGAACGTACTCAGTTGAATAATATTTGCCAATATAAGGTTCAATTGTTGCAAGATTACCAAGTCTACCCTGTAATAATTCAGATTCTTTTAATTCTGCAAACTGATTATCATACAAGAAGTCATATTGAATATGATCTTCCATCTTATCCCAATCTTCAGGAGTTACGATATTTTTCAGAATTAATTGAGTTCTGAGCATATCATTAAACATCCTTGCAAAACGCTTTCTTAAACGTCCAACAAATTTGCTAAATTTTAACTCATCTCTTAAAATCTCTGATGATCTACCGAGATTAAATCCACCTTCTGCTGCAATTCTAGATTCAGGAACACCTAATGATCTATACAATTTCTTCTGGAAATACTCAATATCAGCAAGTTCTCCAAGGTTTTGTCCACCTGGAAGTGTAGTAATTTCAGTTCCTCTACCACCTTCTCTACGTGGTAACCAGAAATCTTCCATCATAGACATAAACTTACGATCATCACGAACCTCGCCCGTGTTCGCATCATATGCAAGTTTATTTCTATAACGAGACATTACCTCTTTAAGGTACTGTTCTGCTTTAACTTTTGGTAAATTTCCTACATCAATATAGAAAATTCTGCGCTCTGGTGCGCGAGAAAGTCTGTAAATTACAAGACTATCCTCAATCATCCTAAGTTGATTGAGTGATTTAATTGCTTTATGAAGATATGAAAGAACTGTATTCTTATTTCTATCTACTAATCCAGAAGTACAATAAACAACAGAATCTTTTGCTATTTTAATTGCTTTTCCACCAGATCTAGAAATCATCCCTGTTGGATAATTTGGCTTTGCTGTGTACATAAAGTACTCATCAAATTCTTGATCCTGTTTAATATCATTCTTTTGAGGATTTAAACTCTCAGCATATACTTGACCTTTATCTTTTTTCTTTTCTTGACGAACAAACTTCATCTTCATAGGATCAACATATCTTAGATCCTGAATTCCGTCCTGAGGTCTCTTTTGATCAATAACTTTTAGATAATATAATCTACCGTCTATATACCAATTTCTAAAAATTTCATGGCACTTCTTATCAAAGTCCATAACTTCTTTTAGATATTTAAATTCATCTCTTATAATTTTCTTTAAATTATCACTCGCACTTAAATTTGATAATTCAACTTGAACAGGTGAATCATACAAATCACTTACAATTGCTTCATTAACAACATCTTCAATAGCACCATCCGCTTCTGGATGGAGTGCCATCTCACGATATCTTTTTATGAGTTCTGTTTCGTTCCTATAAGAACCTTCAATATCTACATATTGACCGTAAAATCCGCTGGCGATGTAATTATCAACCCCGTCCTCATTAGTCTGAGGAACGGGGGATACTATGCCAGCGGACTTCTTTTTACTGTCCTCAATAGAAAAACCAAAAAGTTTTGCCATGGTATAAGTTTTAAACGAGTATTATCTTCTATTTAGTTGATATCTTCACCGCCAGCATTAGGGCTTGTTCCCTTGATGGCTTCCCACCAAAGAACTTGAAGTTCAACTGTAAATTCTTCTATACCTTGTGAATCGTATGATAGATCAATAGGTCCAACTTGTGTTGGGAAAATATCATAGAATTTGTAAGATCTTAGAGCAGTTCCATCACGATCCAACTGATAAACAAATGCATCAGATTGGTAGTCGTTTGGATTTGTTAAACCTGTATTATCAGATACTCTGTTAATTACATTCATCCACTTTTCAAAAGCAGAACGAATAGCAAAGTCTGTATCGTTAATAACAGTAACAGTCCAAGAATCGAACGTTCTATCACCAGCGATTTTAAGTATCCTTCCTCGGAAAGGAACTTCAATTTGCGCTACATTAGATGCTGGCATGTTTGCTCCCTTGACCAAGAACCTTGCTTTGTCAAGAACATTAGAATCTATTGTAACAGAATCGGGGAAAGTTAGAACGACTTCAAATAAATTAGCGCGAGTACCACCGCCTGTAAGCTTACTCTTGAAGTCAGTAATCTTCCTTAGTGGGGGTGGATTGACTTGGTTGCGAGATGCCATAGTTTTTTTTAACCTCTAGGTGGTAATTAAACGGAACCGATTACTTCTTCGAAAGCAACACCTGTTCTAGTAGCAACAAAGGTAAGTCCAATGAAGTTAATAGAGCGAGCTGGCTTAATGAAGATGTCAGCAACAAATTCGTTATTATCAATAACTGCTGCTGTGTTGTTTGTTTCATCACAAATAACAACAAAGTCAAAGATTCCTCTCTTAGATTGAACATCCCTTAGGAATGGTTCAACTATATTAATGAAGTTTGTTCTTGTAAGTTCGTCGTTGAATTCAAATAGGATATCCTTAGCAGCTGCTGAGATAGCATCTTCGAGATAGATAAACAATCTACGAACATTAATTCTATCGAAAGCAGATGATTTGCCATATCCAGTTTTATCACCGAATAGGATAATTCCTGCTCCAGGTGAAAGCATAACTGGGTTAATTCTGTTAGAATACAGAATGTCTCTTTGCTTCTTACCTGGATTATAGGCAAGTTTTACAGCGTTGAGAATTGCACCTCTAGAAGTACCAGCAGGTGAGAACCATGGGAATTGATTAATATCAGTTCTTGCACAAGTTCCAGCAATATCACCATTTAGTGGGACATACCTGAAGGTATCATTAAAGCGATCATACATGTATTTGTAACCACTATCAAATACACCATAAGTTGTTGATGTAACAGGAGCAAAGAAGCTCTTTACATTTTCAGTAACGGTGTCAATATCGTTAACAGTTACATTACCAACAGATGAATCATTCAAGAATGCCTGTCTATAAGGTGAAACGAATGCAACAGCATCCTTTCTTGCTTCTGCAACAGCAATACACTTATTAGCAAGTGCCTGTGCAGAATCTTTGGCATAATTGGCAGAACCCATCAAAATAAAGTCAACTGTGGTTTCTTCTGTATTCTCAAATAAAGTTAAACCACTAATAATGTCATCCAAACCAGAAGTTAATGCACCAGTTGCATTAATATCAGTACCATCATTATAATCTTTACCACCAGCCAATGTGTTAGTAACGGATCCAGATCCAGAGAAGTTTACATTCTCCGCTTTTTGATCCCATCCAGAATCATCATCTAATTCAAAAATTCCAGAACCATTATCACTGAATGCAATAGTAGTAACACCAACAGGTGCTGATCCACCATAAACATACTTAGAATTGGTTGCTAGATACTTCCTCCAATAAGAAGTACTTCCTACTGAGAACTCTGCATCTGTTGCTTTTGAAAGATTGAGATGCTTTTCAAGAATAGTTCCAGCATTACCAGTAATTGTACCTTGATCATCAATAACTACCACATGAACTTCATCAAATCTACCACCTCTTGCAGCAGCGAAATTTGAAGTTCCAGGAGCATTTGATAACTGATCCCATTCAAGTTGTCCAACTGTTAGTTGAATTGCTTGATTTTCGAACCAATCTTTTTCAGAAGATGAAGTCTGCGAATTGAATGCAGATGCTTGTCCTGCGGTATGAATACCAATTGTTGCGGTATTACCAAGTGCATAAACACCATTCTGTTGGTAATCTACTTTGGTTTCTACACCAGCAGCACTTACATGACTAATAAACTTAGTTCCAATTTGCCCTGTTCCAACTTCTGTGATAACACCTTTAAAGATACCATCAAGAGTTGTAGTTGTTCCATCACTTCCAGGCAAACTGCCAGATGCAGCTGCAGTCCATCCCATACCAACCTGAATGCCACTGGCACCAACGGCTGTGTTTATTCCTGTTAGGATTTGGTCTGCGCGAGCATCGATAGTTGCAACTTTAATACCATTTCCCCAAGATCCTGGGTTCTTTGTGGCGAAAGTTACATTAGTAATAGCATTATCGTCGTAACCTAATTGGTTATAATGCTCACTACTCTTAATCTTAATGCTTGATGCGGCTCCTACGAAAGAGTTAGTAAGAGGTGCGTCATCGGCTCTAACAACTTGCATTGTTCCACCGTATGCCAAATACGATGAAGCAACGAGCCAATGCTCAAAATGCTTATCCGTTGAATATGGCTTTCCAAATGTTTGAAAGAGATCGTCTTCGTTCTCTATTAACTGTGGAAGATTTACAGGTCCCTTTGCAAATGGAGCAACGAGAGCACCAATCGAACCAGAAACTGGATCGACTCTACCAATGGTTAAATCAACCTCTCTTACTACAATTCCAGGAGATGCTAAATTTAGTGGCATCTTATTACTCTCCGAGTCTCAGAATATTGCTAAAATTATTTATCATAATGACCATTTACATGTATGCATCCCCGCAATACACTATTTCCACCTTGGACCAACTACCCAACCAACAATAGATTTTCTAGTACCAGATTTTACTTTAGTAACACGATGTTTAATTCTTGAATCAAATACTATTATAGTTCCTTGATCTTTAGGAGCAGTAAAAGAATCTCTTTCTCCTACACTTAAAAATTCAACATCTCCTCCCTCATAATCATCAGGACTTGATAATTGAAGACTAAAACTAAGTTTTCTTACAAATTCACCATTAACATTCAATACATCTTCTGCTTTACTTACTGATGATGAAGGTAATATTTTTGGTTGATAAAATCCACTAGGACTATCATCTGCATGCCAATCATAAAAATCTCCTTCAGAATATATGGTATATTGTAATTTTCCATTATCAATATCACTTATATCATATAAAAAATTTTCATTGTTTACTTTTCGTACATAATACCAAATCCATCCAGTCATCCAATGATTAGATGGTATCCAGACATTAGAACTATCACGAATTTTTTTATTAATCCCACCAGTAACTGGATTTTTGCTTTCAACTTTAGACTCTATTTTATCCTCTTCCCATTGTAGCAAATCCTTTTCAAGAATTTTAACAATATCATTAGGTAATTTTGTTGAAATCCAACATGCTAAATTTGCCATAATACTAAAAAATAATGTTTACTTGTAATCTATCGCCATCTTGGTCCAGCTACCCACCCAACAAGACTTTTTCTAACACCAGACTTTACTTTACGAACTCTATGCCTAACTCTAGAATCAAATACAATAATACTTCCCTGATCTTTTGGTGCAAAAAAACTTTGATTTGAATTATCTAAGAATTGAAGTTCTCCACCAGTATAATCATTAGGAGAAGAAAGTTGTAAAGTAAATGATAATTTTCTTACATATTCTGTATTTGTACTAATAATATTGTCACTAGTACTTCTTATTGAGTGAGTATCTGCTTGATAAACAGACAATTCAGTATCAGAATGCCAGTGATAGTAATCACCAGTATCATAATGGGTATATTGTATTTGATCACCATCAATATCTATTATATCATATTTAAAATTCTCTCGATTTAATTTTTGAATATAAAACCAAATCCAACCACCAATCCAATGATTGGTTGAAATCCAAAAATTTTTACTTTTACGAACGTTTCTATTAGATGATTTTTCTTCATCAACAACAGTAGATCTATTCAAGATACTTACAGTATCTCTACTATTCATATCATTATTAAATTCAAGTAAAGTATCAGAAGGTAATTGTGTCTTATACCAACAAGCTAAATCTGCCATAATAAAATAAAAAATAATTTACATATAATCCCACATATAGGATCTGTCTCCATATTCATCTGTATGCCAAGTATCACCCTCATCATCAGTGAAAGTTTTCATATCGTTAATACCATCAGAAATAAACCCAAAAGGAGCCATATCCTGTTCGATTTGATTCTTTTGTTCATCATAGATTCTTTTACGAACATCCTGATCGGACATTTCTTTAAAATAATCCTGACATACTAACCATGCAAATATAACCAAGCACATTGCTAAGTCATCATTACATCCTTCTTCTGCCTCAAATGAATTATGTTTTTGTGCAAATGTAGTTAACTCTGATATTATATCATAATCACATACAAGTAACTTATCATCTTCCATTAAAGTTTTTAAATTACTACAACCCAATTTTTTAACTGCTGCTGTTGTTCTAACACCAAGTTGAGTTTTCTTTCCAGAAAATCCTTGTCCAACTATCTGTCCATTCCTACCTCTCATTGTTGCCATTAAGAGATTATCATATTCAAGATCATATTGAAGAATACTTGCTACCTGATCACCAATATCATTAACTTCAATTAATAAGAATGCATTATTATACCCTTTTGCAACATCATGAATAATATTTGGGAATAGCATTGGTTTAATTTCATTATTCCGATATTTTGCAACTACTTTATATGGAAACTCTGTTGTATCAAAAATTATGAATGCAGAATAATCATTACCCAATCCTCTGGCAACGTCAACTGTCATCAAATAAGTATGATCTTCCTTAGGTTCTTCATAGATATCAAGTCCAGCATTTCTTTTTAATGGTTCTTCATATACAAGATTTCTTAATTTTGATGGATTAATTAGAGTATTAACAGAACCTAAGAATTCACATTCAAACTCAATTTTAAATTGCTGTTCAGATGTATTAGCAATAGTTTGCTCTTTCCAAACTACATCTCTACCAGGAACCTCACTCCAATGAACATCTGTTGGAACATATTCACTTTTACCTTTTTCTGCATCATGCCACATACGGTAAAAATGATTCATACCTCTTGGGGTAGAAACAATAATTACTTTAGTACTTTGTCCAGACGTGATAGTAGGATAAACAGAGGCAAAGAAGTCATCAGCAATGTGATTTGGGATGAACGCGAACTCGTCAAGAAAGATGACATTATAGGATCCGCCTCGGACAGCAGATGAAGAAGTAGAGTTTGACGATATTTTAGACCCATTTTCTAACTCCAAAGAACCTTTATTCCATGATATTATACCTTGTTGCATCCAAGAAGGTAAATTTTCATATGCAAGTTGCAATCTGCCAAGTAAATCTCTAGCCGTGGACGCTTTGTTCGCCAAAATAGCAATGTTGACATTATCATTAAAAACAGCGTAATGTAGTAAGTATGCCACACAAGTCGTAGATTTACCAGTCTGCCGTGGCATTTTACATATATTGAAACGATTCTCGTGGAATCTATTAATCAACTTCTCTTGAAAATCATATAACTCAAAAGGTACTAAACCATGATCCAAAGAAACAATTTGAATATAATTTTTTGCAAAATAAACAGGATCCTGTTTACACTTAAGAAACTCAATAATTTGTTCTTCAGTATATTCATGCTGAGTATTAGCCCTTTTTAGATTGGGATTGCCCAAATATACATCACTATTGGAAGACATGATTAATGATGACTCTTACCGCATTTTACACAGGGATCTTGACCACATCCCTTACAATCGCATGGAGTTGACATAAGATTTACTTAAGAATTCTTATTATTATTTAGAAATCCCTGCTTAAGCATCTTTGATAAGTCAGAAGTAGACCCTACAAAGACTGCATTATTAGTAACATTATTAGTAGTTTTTTGATTATCTTCATCAACTTCCTTCACTTTCTTTTGGAGATCCATTAATTTATCAGTAGTATCTGCAACTGATTTAATAATCTGCCCTGCCACTTCGTAAGCTCTAGCACTTCCTTGCTCCTCAGCTACTTCCATAATACCATTAAGTGCTTCTTGTCCTTTTTCAATAAGAGAATATAAATTCCCTCTGGTATATTCATAATCTTTTTGAACTTCATTAGACTTTGAGGTCATCTTAACTTCAGAAGAAGTATCAGTCTTTACCATATCGGTATTAAGTGCCTCATCAATAGAATCATACGTACTCATCATAACTACCTATATTAATTAGATATCTTTTTGTTGGGTTGGACTATAATTCTTACCATCACTAAAATCTTCCCAAGTTCCACTAAATCCAAAATCATCACCTGGTTCAGCATCTATAGGATCTGGTACAACTGTATATCTCATTTCGCGTTTAGCAGTCTGAGTATCAGTGCTACCATATAGATCGGTTTGAACTTTCTTAATAAGACCATCAGTACTCTTAGCAATAGGACCGAATAGATATGTCTTAGCGGTAAAATTAAGAGTATAGATCAATGCCCTTCTCTGAGAAAAATCTCCTTCATAATCGTCCTGAAAGGAAACAGTGTCTAATACTACAGGAATATCTCTTTTTTCTCCAATAGAACTAACTAAGTCAACAGTTAATGTAAATGCTGGTTGAAAATAAGGCAATATCTGTTCTACAATCTGTAATGCGTCATCATTTAATTTAGTAAAGATATTCAATTCAAATCCAATATTATAAGGAACAGGCATATAAACTTTTTTTAACTTGTCATCTGTACTATCAACTGCTTTAAATGTTTGTGTGACTCCAGTCTTTCTAGCAGGATCATAAGAAACTGAATTCATTTCAAATGACATTCTAGGAAGCGTTATTTGAACTGCTTTATTTAAATCTGCCTGTTGTTCTAATCTAGCTAAAAACTTTTGAGCTGGTCCATATGCTAAAGGAACTCGCATCTCACTAAAAGATGTCCCATCAGATTCTTTATGTTTAATAGTTATACCATTAAACACAGTACCAAAAGATACAATAGTTTTTCTAATAATTTCGTGATAAAAATAAGTTCCAAACATTATACTTGTCCAAATGGATTTGATTCAGTGAAATCTATGATTGCATCTGCTTCAGTTTCAATGAAAGTGTTCTGTTCATATTTATCTAAATTATCGCCTTCTGTAGGAACTTTATGAATCGTATATGATGCCAAAGAATCAGTTCCAACAACATTTTCTCCTGCAAAGAAAGTTCCATTAGGATCAGAAACTTTCAATACTAAATCATCAAGATCCCAATTCTTAACTCTTCCTTTTGTACCAGAACTAGATCCAGTAACAACTTCATTAAATTGATATGTACCACCTGCAGTAGATCCTGAACCAGCAATGGTTATACTAGCAGGGCTAGCAGTTGTATATCCATATCCAGCATCACTTATATAAATTTGAGTTATACTACCACCAGCACCAACTACTGCCCTACCTATAGCGGTTCCTAAACCACTAGGAGCACTAAATGTAACCGTAGGTGCCGTAGTATATCCACTACCAAACGTTACCATTCCCACTTGTCTAATACCTGCAGAACCATCTGTTACCACCGTAGCAGTAGCTGCCGCACCTACACCATGAGTAGTCGTAATTCCAGATGCTGATGTAGTAGCAGTACTAACAACAGTTACTGTAGGAGCTACAGTATACCCAGCACCAGTATTTGTTAATAATATCTCTTGAACAGAGTAAACATTATTTACTGATGTAGTGATAGCAACCGCAGTAGCATTATTCCCTGTTGGTGATGTACTTATGGCAACTGTTGGTACAGTAGTATAATCATATCCATCATTATTCAAAATAATATTTCTTACATAACCAGTTGAAGTTGTTGCTGCTCCTGTAGCAGTCTTTGCTGTAGCAGCACCAAACAGAGTTAATGGAATTACAAATCCCAAATCCTCTACAGTTTCATCAATTTCAGCAATACTAGTATCAATAACCTCATCTTCATATTCGAAGAGTTCACACTGTAGTTGATAAACATAATTTTTACCTAATTGATAAAAAGGTTTTTCATGTTCTACAAACGTTATTTCAAATAACCTACTTCCTAATGGAAAATATATCAAATCTCCTTCTTGAGGTCTAGTAGCAACTTCTATTTGACTTGAGGGAATTGAAGCCATAAAAGGACCAATATAATCCTCAAATCTTTCTTTAGAGATAGTTACTGTTAATTCATCCTTTAAACTAACTCCAAATTTAGTCATTATATCGCCAGCACCGCTATATCCCTCATACGTATTCACATATGCTTCTATAGAGAAATTATCTGAAAATTCTGAAGCCTCAACTTCTGTAAAAATATTATCTTTATTAAGTATTTTTCTAGGAATATAAGTTACTTCAACACCATAAATCGTCATTTGCTCATTAAGCAAATCCTGAATAAGTCTTTGTTCTGATTGAGAGCCTTGAAGGAAAAATGGATTTAATGCCATAATATTATCCTATCGCATCTAAAGGTGGTAATTCATATTCACTAGTCATTCTCTCTCTAATATAATCCAATTCTCTTTGTGCATCATCATAAATTTCTCTTCCATTTAATTCAATTCCACCAGGTAATTTGACACCTCTAAATTTAATTAAATTCATTCCCCATTGGCGTTTAATCAATTGAGTTAAATATCTTTTAAGGAAAGGATCATTATATGCACCAGTAAATACTGATGGGTCCAATGCTCTATAACAATCAATAATAAACCAAGTACCTAAAGATTGAGCTCCCCAATCAATATCCAAATATAATCTATCCTGTCTTTGATTAAACCTTATCTGCTTATCTGTAGTTAATAAGAAATCAATATCTTCCAAATATGTTTTAGTCATTGCATATTGAAGCAATTCAACAGAATTGAAATAATACAAATCATTTAAAAATAACTGATATTTAATACTGAACATTCCACCAGAAATAGAACTAGTATCAAATTTAAATATCCTTTCTACACCCATTACAGAATCAGGAACCTGTAAATAATTTGATGTTTCATAAAAAGTAGAAGTTATAGACCCAATTCCACTATTTACTCCTGTTGCTGTGGTAGTTACAATCCCTACCCCAGTTGTTCCGGTTGCTTTTCCCCTATCTAAATCTTCCTGTGTAACTTTATGCTTGAGATACATTCTTTCAACACCATCAAAGCACCTCTCATTAAAGAGTTGAAGAGCATCATCTACCAAATCATCTATTTGATCATCAGCAACATTTATTTCCAAGACAGGAGCACCTAACTGCCTTTTACAATAATCTATAAGTTCTGTTCTACTAGTTGGTTTTGCCATCAGTAAGTACCTCCATCGATTAATCCAGTAAGTTGAGTGGCAGTCACCACACCTGATACATTAAAATCACCAGCTACATCTAATTTAGCACTTGGTATAGCGGATCCAATACCAACCCTATTAGTCATACCATCAGAAAAGATTTGATACTGGTCATCAATTCCTTCAACACGAAAATCGAGATCATTACCACCATCATTAATTATAACTGTATCAGTACTTGCTTCTTCAGCTGTAATTAAAGCTTTACCACCAGCAATAGTTCGTATTTTGTCGGCAGTAAATTCAATATAGGTATCAGTATCACCTTTATGCCTGATGTTATCTGCTACAATTATATCGGCATCTGCATTCAAATCACCAGTAGAAACAGTTAAATCACCAGTAGAAATAGTTAAATCACCAGTAGTAATAGATACATCCTGGACAAATGTAGAAACCCCTGCAGTTACGACTAATCCACCATCAGTTATTCTTACACCACTTCTAGCAGTTATAAGACCTACTGAATCTATATTAGTTACATCTTCATACGTTAATGTACCACCAATTGATACATTACCATCAAACTGAGCATCACCGACAAAGGTGGAAACACCAGCAACATTTAAAGTATTGGTAATATCAACACCAGAAGCTGTAGTTTCCAGTCGTTTTACATCATTGTGGAATATAGATACGGATCCACCATCAACAGCTAAAAGGTAATCTTCACTATTATTTTGAGTTTGTAATCTTAGATCATTACTAGCAATTTGAAGAGGTCCGCTTTCATTCTTTATATTACTAGTACCAGGACTACCCCCTGCGTGCCATATTCTTAAATCTCCACCAGATGCACTACCCCATACACATTGAGCACTATCATCAAACTTAATCTTACTTGTTGGTTGATCCCAATGAATATTGTATGCAGCACCAGGAAAGTTTACATCACCATTAAATGTAGTAACACCAGCAACACTTACTTGAGTAGCAAATAATGTACTCTGTTGAGTTGTAATACCAACAAATGTAGATAATCCTGTAATACTAAGATTTCTACCTGTTACTTCATCATATACGAGATCACCAATAACATTAAGATCACCACTAACATAGAAGTCGCCTGTAACTGTGGCACCAGCTGAAATTGTGGCAAATGTCTCATCGCCATTGTAAAATAATTTTACATCTTGATTAACATTAGCTTCAAGATATGTCTCACTACCATCTTCCCTTTTAAGTAATATTTTATCACCACGAATTCTGAGATCACCACCACTATTTTTCAGGAAGGTATGAGAACCTCCATGCCATATCTCAAAATCTTTATTACTTCCAAATTCTAATCGAGTATCATCATATAAAATTAAATCACTTGTAGAATAATCCCATAACATTCCTGATGATGCGCCATTAAATTTAACATCATCATTGAATGTAGAGACACCAGTTACATTAATATTTCTAGCAGTAAATTCATCAAATGTTAGATCATCTTTTATGTATAAATCTCCCCCAACATAAAGATCACCACCAGTAGTTGTTAGACCAGTAAATGTAGAAACACCTGATACAATTAAATCACGTTCTACTGCGGCATCCTTCTTAAGAATTGCCTGTCCAGCTAAAGTAGTTATTCCAGCAACATAAAGATCTCCACCTAATGTACTAATTCCAGTAACATCCAATGCTGTTACTGAAGCAATACCACCCGTGACATTAGTAGCATATTGTGCTCTTTCAGCAGTAAGAGAACCACCAAAGGCACTTGCAACAACTTTTACTGCATTTTGTTGACCAACTCTAACTTTAATATCTGGCATTATCGCGTTACCCCTTCCCTAATAAGAACTGATCCTTCGACAACTTTTTGTACAGTTCCCGCATCAGTTGTTAGTATTACATCATAAACATGCCTACCAGGAGTTAATGATGTAGTTTCAGAGGCAGTTAAACTTAAAAGAATTTTTCCCTGTGTAGCAGGAGTAGGAACACTACAAGTAAAAGTAGTAGTAACTCCTACTGATCCTGCCCATTTCCTTACCTGAGAAGATGGTGTATATCCTGTTAAATTAAAAGCTGAATCATCCGCACCCGACTCTAAAGTAAGTGTCTGAGAAAATGTACTTCCCGTATTGATTATTAAATTACTAACATATACTGCAGCCATTTAGTCTCACAGAAACCCTACTTCTTATTTATGTTTGTTTTAAACAGTACTCTTTTCTAATAATGCTTTAAGAAGATCTTTCAACTCATCAATATCATCTCTCATTCTTTTCAATTCATTCTTTTCATTTTCAACTGATGCAATTGTTTTTAATCTCATATTATATGCTGAATTATCACAATTTATAATAGCACCCGTTTTTTCATCACGGTATAAATTAGGATACCCCTCAACTCTAATCATTTAATAGCAATACTCCTAAATTCTTTAATTCGAGGAGGAGTTGCTTGATTGCTACTTGTCATAACAATCTTAATAGCATATCCAACAAATTCTCCAATATTATTATGTGTATATTGATATTCTAAAAATTCACCATTTGTACTTGCCGGTACAAAACTATCAGATTGTCCATCATTTTTAGACTCATCTTTTACTCTATCATCCCCATTCTCCCCTATCAAATTATCATAACCAGGGAATAATACAAATTCTTGATCAATTCCATTTGAATCTGGTCTAACCAAACTATAAAGAACTCTAAAATCTGCTGCAGAAGGTCTATCGGCAGAAAAGATTACTTTCAAAGAATCCGCAGGTTTATCTAATGAAACTACATTAGATACATAAACTGCAGCATGAGGATCATAAGAAAGAGACTTTACTGCATTATCTGTTATATAATTACCAACAGGTTGGTTTACATAATTTGATCCAAATTCAGTGAATGTCGTATTAAGATTTACTATTGGAGAAACATTCTGACTTTGAGTACTAAATGTTATTCCTGTAGTAAATGATTTATTTCTTTCAATATTACTCAAATAAGTGGTTTCATTTACTTTAGAGCATACCAATCTTGGTGTAGTTAATTCATTCAAAGTATTTAATTGTATAGATTCAAAACCTTGATCAACAAAGGATACTTCACTTCCATCAATACTAGTTCCAGTAACAGTTCGCACTGAAGCTGTAGCATCAGTTACACTTGAAGGTGTAAAGACATCATAAACGGGAGTAATAGAATCAAACTGTATATTTCTAGTTGCTTGTACTTCTTCTCCTCCACAGAATCCCTCATTATTGAAAGATAATTGTGGTGTAGTTGCTGTATCAGCAGATCTATCTACTCCATTTAGATTATTATTAATATTAACATAATATCTATCCAGACCAATTCCAACATCAACAATATCATGAGTAGTATTTATTCTCTTCAAAGAAACACCATTAACCTCATATTTTTCTACTTGTGTATTTCTCCCATCTATTTCAGTACTAGAGTGAGAAGTCTGAAGTGTATCATCTACTCCTCTTGTAATACTTTGAATAATTCCTACTCCTACTGATTCGTAACCAATAATTTCCTCATCAATTTTTACATAACCAGTATTGGCTGCACCAACTGCAATTCCTTCAAAAGTACTTAAATCTGGAGTAATTGTAGATCCAACAGTAATCGTTGTATTTTCATTAGCAGTAATATCACTACTTAATATAGTTGTAGGTAAATTACTTTTAATATTAGATAAAGTTAATTGGTTATTAGCAGCATACATCCCATGATTAAACTGATTAACCATAAAATGTTGTCCATCATTAGGAATAGAATCAATTATTAAATTGCCCCTATACGTAGTATCAGTTACCTGATAAGTTGTAGTACCATCCAAATATCTAGCATTACCACCATCTTTAAACCCACCAGACGTAGCAGAAGTTCCTTGTATTCCCGAAAGATACAGAGTATCAACCCCACCACCTATATCTGTAATTGTTACTGTAGCATCAGTACCTTGATTTCCACTACTAGAAGTTACAATTCCAACAACATCTCCAATCTTATAACCATTTCCCATACTATTAACAACCACAGCTGATATTCCCCCGCCAGTAGATGTTGTATTTAATTTAAGACCTGAACCAGATCCTATTATATTAAACGTATTTACAGCACTTGTGGATACATAATCAGTTCCCGCTGCACTAACCGTGACTGTATTAACAGAATTACCAACACCAACAATAGTTCCTACTACATGATTATATGTAGATCCCAACATTGTTCTTCCTGGTACTAATGTTGCGATACCAGCACTGCCAGAAAGTAATGTAGTAATACCAATTGATCCGGTTTTGGGGAAGGTAACAATTGGATTTGCTTCCAATTTTTCTGCATTTAGAGTGGGATTATTGAAGAAAACAGTTCCTGGAGTCGTAGAAAATTCTGCCTTATATAATCTAAACTTCAAATCTTCTAATTGACTTGGAGACCAGATAGATCCATTTTGTGATTTAAATAAACTACCCAATGCCCATTGCTGAGAATAAATTTGAGCTGATGCTTGAGGTAAATTCTGAGTATTTACAGCAGTTTCACCCATTCTGGCTATCCAAACTTCATATTGATCAGTAGTTGGAGCGAGAAGAACAACTGCATATTCTCTTCCAGGTGGTAAATAAATTGGTTCAGGGAATGTAACCTTTGTAGCAGTTTCACCATCAGTAGAAGTAACAATATCTGAAGGATTTAACGTTACTGAATTTCCAATAACATTCATAGTTGGAGTTCCCAATTCCACAGTTCTTAATTCAACAGTTAATGGATGACTTCCTGTAAGTGGTTTAGTGGCAAAAAAGACATCCACAGCGGTTATGAAAACACCAAATTGATCATCATCTACTCCCATATCAGTAGAACCTGCAGTCCTATTAATAGAAAAAGGTGCTTGAATATTCCCACCAACAGCAAATGATTGTGCTAAAGGATCAACCTGTACAAAAGTTCTCAATTCTACATTTCTTCTAGTAGTAATATTTGTTGTTAATTGTTGTAAAGTGGTAAATGTACCTGTAGCTTCATATTGAGTTTGGGCACTTGATATTAGTTTAGACCCTTTTAATGCTTGTTGATTAGTAGAACTACTAGAAAGTCTATATGTCTTATTACCAGTCCTAACAACTACACTAGGAGCAGGTTCAGTATTTGGATCCTTTAAGAAAAATGTTCCCATTAGATCCCCAGACCAATCAGAAATTAATCTAATATCTTTTACATATGAAATAGCTCCACTAGTTTGACCAACTAACTTAGTCCCTATTGTAATATAACCACTATATTCGGGAATACTTTCTTCTGCCAATGAAACAGTATCAACATTTAATACCTTAGAAGAAGAAGTATATTGAGATTGAATAGTTTCAGTAGAGGAATATGGATTATATCCAAAAACAGTTGTTGGATTATCTGATGATCCACTCTTATGGTTAGACTGAGCAACTCTAAAACTAATTATTTCAGTAAGTGATCCACCACTAGTATTTGTAATAGCATATCCCTTAACAGTTTCTCCTTTCTGAAAAGTTCCTGAGGATCCATAATTTTCTAAGCTGCTATCATTTGCTATTTCAATTAATTTAGGAACAACATCAATACCAGAAATACCATCTAAGAATTGATAATGTCTATTAAATGGTCTTAATGCTTTCGCATCAAACATAGTATTTCTAGACCTCATAAATGTATCAGCAACATCAACCCTTATATCTTCAACAGTAGAAGATGTAAGCACTTCAGTAAAACGAGTAACAGTATTCCAACGTCCCTCTCCTCGAATTACATCTTCAACTTCATTTCTATTTTCAGTTCTATTAGATAATCTAACAGTTCTAGTCCAAGTGTCTCTTGCTGGAGTTAAAGTAAGATTTCCAGTAAATGTAACTACATGAAATGGGTTTACATTTTCAACTCTTGTAGCTAATAATTGTGAAATCCATTCTACCTCATCATACTTTAAAGTTACTGCATCCCCTGTTTTTTGAACTCCAGAATCCAATAAATCAAAATTAGTACTCATCTGATAATCTTGATCTGTAGTACTTACTGCTGGCATTAAAAGACTATCCAGAGTATTTTTCATAACAAGAGGTCTTATCTCTTCTTTATTATTATCTACAGTTATTGAAGAAAGACTTAAATCAATAAAAGAAGATGTTTTAAAATTATCTACGAAAAATCCACTCTTAAATCTATTTCTTCCATTAGAATCTTGAATTGATAATGCTTCTGTACCAACCTCAAGTAACGATAATGTTGTTACTTGTTCAAGACCTTCAATTCTATCTTCAAGTTCTCCAATATCTCTCATTGTATATCTTCTATTATCAGTCAAATTGACTTCTATATCACTAAAATTATAAAGATATGGAGGTAAAGTAAGAGTAGCTATCTCCATAGCATCAGTAAGAATCTCTGGAGATTGTGGATTAATAGAAGATTGACCTTTTTGTACTGTCAAATGACCATACTCACTTAAATATATCTTATCAATTCTTCCAAGATAAAATTCATATCCTAAAAGACTACTCTCATTAGCTGCCACTAAAAACTTTGGAGAAGTATTAAAAGTAGTGGTTTTCCAACGATAATCAAATGGTGATGAAGTAGTTACACTAAATGGATCTAATCTTGGTCTAAAATCTAATGTATTATTAGCTCTTATCCCACCAATGTCTACATTATTTCCACCAATAAATGGAATATCGTTAGAATACCGTTCTTTATCATAACTCAATACAGTAAATACATCCCCTGTATCATTTGAAGGGACAGTATAATAATCATAAACAACTAATAATTGTCTTGAAGGTATTGATGCATTTCTAACTCGATTTAATCGAGAATAATCATAAAATTGTTGTTTTTGACCTTTATCTAAAGTAAAGGAACTTGTAATATTTTGATACTTACCATCATTTGTACCTTCATTAATAGCTTGAACTTGAGTATTGATATTAGATTCTTGGAATACTACTTGTTCATATTGAGAAAATCTTTTCTCATTTAAATACACAACTCCCAATTTATTTGTTCCACCACTAGAAGGTGTAGATCCATTATTAGTAACAACTCTGGCAATGGCATTAGAAGTTTGACCTACTATATCCTCACCTATCAATGCATTTGTTCCTACAACAGCAGTTGCTGTAAATGTAAGAGTATCAAGAGTTGGAGCAGATGTAGTAAGAGATTCATAAACTGCCAAAACCTTAACTACATCAGGAACATTTAAAGATATTGATTCATCTTGCACTCGTAATCCATATGCA
>VTLG01011516.1_pt1 | contig 19077 bp, 20 predicted proteins | sample 4694571 | NCBI WGS metagenome assembly VTLG01 (sample SAMN12604809, study PRJNA352737) | marine metagenome | biome: ENVO:00000447; feature: ENVO:00000209|ENVO:00000569|ENVO:01000036; material: ENVO:00002151; isolation source: viral sequences binned using virsorter ...
GAATAACGAAGGTGTTGAATTGAGTGAAATGCCTAAATCAATGAGTAAGAAATGGACAAAGGCTCAATACGGAAGAGAAAGATATTTGGCTACTGAGTTTTTGAAATCTAAATCAGAACAAATGACTGAATCTAAATTAAGACAAACTATTAGAGAAATCATTAGAGAACAAATTCATCATATGGACATGAGAATGTTATATGTTCCAAAAAAAGATATAAAAAATGCTATAAAATTACTTAGGCTTAATATCAAACATGGAAATGTTGAGGTAGAGAAAAAACCAAGTTCAAAAGTTAAAGGACATTATAGACTTGTAACAAGTAAAAAAATGTTTGATGATGTAGTGACACACTTAGCTATGAAAAAAATAGGTGTAAAAACAATTGCAAAAGGTAAAATGTAAATAAACAAGAGGTATGAATGAAATACAAAAAGAACTTTAGGAAACGACCTAAAGACAATGCAGTAGGGTTATCAGTAACGGTTTTTAATAATAATATAGAAGATGCATTAAAAAGACTTAAAAGAAAAGTTAAAAATGCAGATTTAATGCAAGATTTAAGAAAAAAAGAATGTTATGAAAAACCTTCTAAAAAAAGAAGAGAAAAAAAGAATTTAGCAAAATTAAGAAATAAATATGCTATGGAAAAAGAAAAAATTAATAAATAGTTATTAGTTTTTAATAAAAACTTTATATTTATTATTGAAATACACAATACACCGTCTACCCTTTTACGGTGTCTAAATATAACTTAACACATATTAAGTTTCCAAATAAACTTATTCCAAAAAATACATTGAGGAGAAATATCATGGGAGATATTTTAAAAGAAGCTATCGCAGATGCTAAAGCGGTTCGAGAAACTGCATTAGAAAATGCAAAGATGGCATTAGAAGAAGCATTCACACCTCAAATCAAATCTATGTTGTCTGCTAAGTTAAAGGAAGAAGAACTTGAAGAAGATGAAGTTCCTGTAACTGAAGAAGAGGATGAAGATGAAGCTGAAGAAGGCTATCACGAAGATGATGAAACGGGTGACGATGAAGAAGTTCCTGCTGAAGAAGACGAAGAATTTGGTGGTGATGAAGAAGTTCCTGCTGAAGAAGGTTCTTATTCTGAAGATGAAGAAGCTGGTGAAGAAGAAGTTGAAGAAGAAAATCTTGACTTAGAAGCTGTTATCGCAGAACTTGAAGCTGAATTATCTGAAGGTGAACATGAAGATGAAGAAGAAGTTGAAGAATCTACTGAAGCTGTTTCTGAAGGTGAAGATGACGATGATAAAGAAGAAGTAGAAGAAGAATATGAAATCGATGAAGCTGCTCTTGAAGAAGAGGAAGAACTTGAAGAAGTTGACAAATCATCAGGTATAGGTGGTGGTGACAATAAAGTCGCTGATACTGATAAATCATCTGGTATAGGTGGTGGTGATAACTCACTTAAAGAAGTTCAAGCTGAATTGAAAGAATACAAAGAAGCTGTTTCTTTCTTAAAAGACAAACTTCACGAAGTTAACATCTTGAATGCTAAATTGTTATTTACTAATAAATTATTTAAATCTTATTCGTTAAATAACAATCAAAAACTAAAAGTAGTTGAAACATTTGACAGAGCACAAACTACAAGAGAGATTAAACTTGTTTATTCTACACTTGCAGAACAGTTCTCTGATAATGGTTCAATTGTAACTAAAAAATCAATTAGTGAATCAGCTAGTGCACCTGTTGCATCAACTAAACCTTCTCCAGAATCAAAGAAAGTGATTACTGAAGAAAGTCAAGTTGCTAACAGGTTTAAAAAACTTGCTGGTTTAATTAAATAATTATAGGAGATGACAAATGTCAAACTATGTAAATGATGCACTTTTAGATGCGTCTCCTTATAAAAAACAACAAGAAGAAACCAAAGGTCTCGTTCAAAAATGGGATAAAACTGGTCTTCTTGATGGTTTGAATGAGGAATTTCAAAAAAATGGAATGGCTGTTATGTTGGAAAACCAAGCAAAACAGTTAATTTCAGAAAATAGTGGAACTGGTGGTACTGCTGGTGGTTCTACAAATGGTGCTAGTTCTGAAGAATGGTCTGGTGTTGCACTTCCATTGGTTCGTAGAATCTTTGGTGAGATTGCAGCTCAAGACTTTGTTTCAGTTCAGCCAATGAATCTACCATCTGGTCTAGTATTTTACTTAGACTTTAAATATGGTAAAACAACTGCTGGTACTCAAGCTGAAGGGTTTGGAACAGATAATAACTTTAGTGTTCCTGGTGGTTCAGTAAGTTCACTTGGTGGTAAAACTGGTGAAAACTCTCCATTAGGTTCAAGTTCACCTTATGGTGTTGGTGGTCTTTATGGTGAAGGTAGATATGATTATTCTATCAACTCTGAATTAGGAACTGCTGCTGCGTCTGGTTCAGCATTAGCAGCTGCTGTATATTCAGTTAATGAATCTCCAACATATAAAGATATTAACTTTAACCAAGAACAATCTGCTTCATTAGCAGCTGGTTCATTGGTTAAATTAACTTTTGATAGTCTACACTTCGCTACTGGAACAGTAGATGATAAAGCTATCAGATCATTCAACATATCAGGTTCTGCAGCTGTAACTTCTCAAGTATTACCTCAGTTTACAACAATTGATTCAAGTGGTGATGTTTCATTCATCGTTTCTTCAAGTACTGGTGTTGGAACTGGTTTAGGTACATTACGAGTAATTTACTCTAAAGCTCCATCAGAAACTGTTAGAGGTGATTTTGAGGATACTACAGGTGATGCAAATGCTGATACATTAAAAATACCTGAAGTTGACTTACAATTAAGAAGTTCAGCTATCGTTGCGAAAACAAGAAAACTAAAAGCTGTATGGTCTCCTGAGTTAGCTCAAGACTTGAATGCTTATCATTCTGTTGACGCTGAAGCTGAATTAACTTCAATGTTGTCTGAATACATTTCAATGGAAATCGATTTAGAAATCCTTGATATGTTAATCAATGATGCTGCTACAGTTGATTATTGGTCTACAACTCCAGGTGAGGACTATGATGGTTCAGGTAATGGTGAAGGTAACTGGGAAATTACAACATTCTACGGAACAAGATTCGAATGGTATCAAACTCTATTAGGTAAAATCCAAAAGGTTTCTAACGAAATCCAAAGATTAACTTTAAGAGGTGGTGCTAACTTCGTAGTTGTTTCACCAACTGTTGCTACTATCCTTGAATCTATTCCTGGATATTCAGTTGCTACAGATGGAAATAAATCTCAGTTTGCAGCTGGTGTTCAAGTTGCAGGAAGTCTACAAAATAGATTTACTGTTTATAAGAACCCATATATGACTGAAAATACTGTACTTGTTGGTTTCAGAGGAAGTAACTTCCTTGAAACTGGTGCTGTATATTCTCCATATGTACCACTAATCATGACTCCATTGGTATATGATCCAACTGACTTCACTCCAAGAAAAGGTGTGATGACACGATATGCTAAGAAAATGATTAGACCTGAGTTTTATGGTAAAATCCATTGTAAAGACTTAAACTTAGTATAAGTTAATTAATTCTTTACTGACTTAGTTGAAAAACCCCCTATTTTTTAGGGGGTTTTTCTTTTCTATTGATATTTATATATGAATCAATGAAAGTAGTACTAAACATTATTGATATAGTAATTAACAATTTAGTATAACCTAAAAAGTAGTACTAAACATTTAGGAGAAATAAAATGGCAAAAAGAGTAGGTAAATATAAAATAACAAAAAGAGAAGAGGCAGTATCACTTTTGGATGGTGGAGTAGTAGTTGGTAAGTTGAATATTAGTTCATTAGTAGGTAGCTCGGCAAATCCAGGAGTTGCTGGTCAATTATTTGCAACTGGTTCTGTACAGTTAGCAGGAGCAGATTTAGGAGCAACTACAGGTAGTGCATTTTTAGTATTAGCTTCACAAGGTTAATATTAGATAATTTGGAGGTTATATGAATAAAGTAGGAAAAAAAGATATTTTTGATAATATCAATTTGGAAATTGATTTTACTTTGAATGATATGTTTGAACATTTCGATATTGATGATTTTAAATTTCAGAATGGAAATTTTTTAAATTCAGATAAAAGTTTAAATTTAGAAGAAGTAGAAAAATTAGTTAAACCATATGCTGATGCTAAAATAAAAGAAAAATTTGGTGAAGATTATGAAATCTTTGATTATTATGATACATTAAATTTATCTTGGAATGTTGAAATAGATGCAATATCAAAAATAACTGATTACAGAAAAAAAGATGTAAAAAAATTAAAATTACCAGAATTAAAAAAAATATAATTTTAATTTAAACAACTTAAAGGGGTGGGAATTATCTCACCCTTTTTTGTTTTCCTTGATATTTATATATGAAGAATAATACCCATTTTGGAGAATGTGAATGTCAAAATTTTTATTTTTATACTCAGAACCAACAGGTTCAGGACAAGTAGATGGTCAAACACCACACGGAATCTATGATTCAGATACTGAATTTCAATCCGATAGTTTAACCACTTGTAAATATGTTGCAAGTAAACTTGGTCATCCAGTTATGCAATTGGAGTTCAATAGTGGTTCAATGTATGCTTGTTTTGAAGAGGCAGTATCGGAATACTCACAACAAATAAATCATTATAACACAAAAAATTGGATGTGGGAACATTATGGTTCAACTGCTAGAGAAAGTGGTTCATCACTTAGTACCACAGGTTCACATGAGCCAGAAGCTCCACATATGGGTACAACATTTTTATTATCAGAACAATATGGTGAGGCAGTAAATGTTGGTGGAGGAATTAATTTATATACAGGTTCAGTCACATTAACCAGTTCAAAACAAGTTTATGATTTATCAACTGATGCATCGTTAGAAAATTCTTCTGCTAACAGACTTGAGATTCAAAGAGTTTTTAATCACGGCCCAGCAGCTATATCTAAATTTTATGACCCATTTGCTGGTTCATATGATAATATTGAATTATTAGACGCATTTGGTATGGGTAATGTATCACCAGCTGTTTCTTATATATTAAGACCAATGTCTTATGATTTATCCAGAGCAAATGCAATTGAAACAAATGATTTAATTAGAAAATCGGCTTATTCATTTGAATTGATAAATAATAAATTAAGATTATTTCCATTACCTGATAGTGGTAGTACTGGTGACAAAATATATTTTCATTATTATGCAAAAGAAGATAAACAAGGTACTACAAGAACTTATACTAATTCAAAAGTATCAGATCCATCAAACATACCTTATAAGTTTCTTACTTATCAAGAGATAAATGCAGCTGGTAGAAATTGGATTCGTAAATATACATTAGCATTAGCAAAAGAATTATTGGGAATAATTAGAAGTAAATACGCTTCATTACCATTACCGAATGGTGAGGTATCAATGGATGGTGAAGCATTAAAAGCGGAAGGTAGAGAAGAGAAGGCAAATCTATTAGAAGAATTAAATACATTTTTAGAAGCAGTTAGTTTAAAAGAACAGGCTACTACTGAACAGGAAGTTGCAAATGCTCAACAAGAAGTATTGAATAAGGCACCATTAAAAATATACATAGGATAAGACAATGAGTCAAACAAAACCATTTTTTATACCACAAAAAGAATTTGATTTAATTAATCAAATGAATGAAGAATTGATTGACGAAATTGTCGGACAATCTGTTGATATCTATAAAGTGAACATAGAAAGAACAGAGGGTAATGTCTATGGTGAATCAACAGCTAAATACTATGATATAGGATTTAGAGTTAACTGTTTAATTAATTATTCTGAACCAACTATAAACCAAGACGAGTTTGGTGCTGATACAGATTCTAATATAACAATGTTCTTTCAAAGAGAAAATCTTGCGAGTGGTTCACTCAACTTTTATCCTGAAGCAGGTGATATTGTAGATTGGAATGATTACTATTGGGAAATCAATGGAACAATAGAACCACAATTATTCGGAGGACATCCAAATTTTAAACATAACATTGTAGCGACAGCACATCGTTCAAGATTATCATCATTACAAATAGAAGAGAGACCAAGATAATGCCAAATAAAACAGCAAAATCAAGAAAACAAGAAAGAAAAAAAAAGAATGAATATCTTCAACGACACGGAAGAACTCGTAAACAAATAGAGAGGAAGAAAAGGAATAAATAATGGCAGTTCAACAAATAACAGGAAAAAGAATTGTTAAACACAATACAGATAGTCCAAATTACAAAGCACCTGAACCTAAAGTGGTTAAGGAAGTTAATGGTAATGTACAAGAGGATACTGATGTATATGGTGAACGAAAACATACTTATATACCTGACTCAAATGGTAATTTAAAAATGGAAGAGTTAATGGGTAAGATGTTAAATAAGTTGGATAATATACCTGGTAGTAGTCAAACAGGTACAAAAGCTATTGAAGTAGATATTAAAAAAGAAATTGCTATTGGTAAAGCTGATATGAGCAGTATTAAATCAGAAGAGGTAAAAGGTAAAGTAAATAATAAATTAGGTAAACTTAAAAAACTGAGAAAACGAAATGGCCGTTAATAAGATTACAAATAAACAAGTCGTAAATAAAGAGTTAGTAAACAGAGCTAATGAAGTTTCTACTAAAGGCACTACAATTCGTGGTAATAGAGAAACCACGATTATACCTGGTAATAATTTTTCAGATAATTATTCTATTACTTTAAAAGATGTTGATACTGCAGTTTTAAATCATGTTAAGACTGTAATGAAACCAATGGTTAGAGAAGCTAATGAAACACTTAAAATACCTGTTTATTATGGTAATGAGGAAAGATGGAAAGCAGTTAGAAAAAGAGGAGTATTAAGAGATAAAAACAATTCATTAATACTTCCATTAATAATGTTACGAAGAACAGAAGTTTCAAGAAATGATTTATCAGGACAATCTTTTCCACATGATATTAGGGGTGAACATATCGATGTAGTTAGAAGTTCACGGTGGAGTAAAGAAAATCAATATGATAGGTTTTCGGTTCAGCAAGGAGTTCAACCTGTATATGAAAATGTCGTTACTGGAATGCCAAACTACTCTGATATAACATATGATTTTGTTTTATGGACAAATTTTATAGAACAAATGAATCCATTGGTTGAATCATTTGTAGATCAATCACATACATATTGGGGTGATGGGTCAGATATGAAATTTATGTGTACGATTGATAGTGTAACGGATGCTTCTGAAATGATGCAGGGGGGTGAGAGATTCATTAAATCAACATTTAGTGTTACAACAAAAGCTTATTTATTACCAGAATATGTAAATTCAGTAGTTACAAATAAAGTATCAAATATGAAAAAATTCACAACACCATCAAAAGTTACATTTACTATGGAAGGTGATGCTACAGACGAACAAGTAAAAAAATAATTTACTCGTTTTCAAATTTTATATATATTTATATATAGTTATATAATAAATCACAATGGAGGTTATAAATGCCAGAAGAATCAAAATTAGCTGAAAAGCTAGAAGAAAAACAATCAGAAATAACATTTACTGAAGAAGAAATGAAACAAGTTAAAGAAATTAAAAATAATTATCTTAGTGTACAATATAGTTTTGGACAAGTTAAAATGGCTAGGATAAGATTAGATCAACAAGAGATTGATTTAGAATCAGCTTTAACATCATTACAAGCTGAAGAACAAAAATTTTTAGATGGCATCACAGAAAAATATGGTGATGGAACTTTAAATCCAGAAACTGGTGTATTCACACCAAATAAATCATAGTAATAAAAAAAAAATTATGGTTTGAGGTTTTAATCATATATTTATATATGAATATTACTAATGCGCAAAATAGTGTATTTGACCTCAAAAAATTAAAAAGTTAACTTATTAGGAGAAATTCAATGGCCGAAAAAATAATTTCACCTGGTGTATTTACGAATGAAATAGACCAGACATTTTTGCCGGCTGCTGTGGCTGATATTGGAGCTGCTCTCATCGGACCAACACTTAAAGGTCCCGCGGGAGTTCCAACCATTGTAACATCATTTTCTGATTTCCAAGCAAAATTTGGAGATACATTTAAAAATGGTAAAGATGGTGAAACTGTTCAATATCTTACATCACATGCAGCTGAAGAATATTTAAAAAACACAGGCACTCTAACTGTTGTTAGAATATTAGATGGAACATTTACACCAGCTAGTGCTACCATAACAGCATCAGCTACTGCAACTGCAGGACTTGTTCAGACATCTTCATTTGCACTTGAAACATTAGCAGATGGTGCAATAATGAACAATACTGATGGTGGACGGACTACAAACGCTATAATGGTTAGTGGTTCAAAACACAACATCAGATATGAAGTTACAAATGTAAACAATTCAAAAGGTACATTTACTTTGTTGGTTAGGGCTGGAAATGATAATCATAAAAGAAAACAATCACTTGAAACATTTAATGGTTTAAATCTTGACCCAAATTCACCAAATTATATATCTAAAATAATTGGTGATCAAGTTCAAACTGTAAGAACTGATGAAAATTCAAATCCATTCTTACAATTGACTGGTTCTTATCCAAATAAATCAAGATTCATAAGAGTTAAAAGTGTAACTTCTAATACTGTTGATTATTTAGATGAAAATGGTACTATCAGATTAGATGCTGCATCATCTTCATTACCAGCAGCTGGTAGTGGTTCAGCTCATGGTGGATTTGCAGGTGGTTCAAATGGAATTGCTGGATTTGATGCTTTAGGAAATGTAGTAACCTCATCTGCTGGTGGTATTGCTACAACTGGTTATCAATTTTATGAAAAAATTGGTGGTACAAATTCACAAGGATTTGCATTATCATCGGGTGGTGATGGAACTAATGCATATACACAGGCATTAAATATATTAGCAAATCAAGATGAATATGATATTAATTTAATCTTATTACCTGGTGTGTTAGATTCTGTGCATCCAACTGTAACTAAAAAAGCAATTGATGTATGTGAAGATAGAGGTGATTGCTTTACAGTTATTGATCCAGTTATTTATGGTAGAAATGTAGCACACGCTGTAACTCGAGCAGAAGCTAGAGATTCAAACTTTGCAGCTATGTATTGGCCTTGGGTTAAAGTACCTGATTCACAAGTTGCTGGAACACATAGATGGGTGCCACCATCAGTAGTAATGGGTGGAATATATGCATTTAATGATAGAGTTGCTCACCCCTGGTTCGCTCCTGCTGGATTGAATCGTGGTGGAATCACAACTGCTATACAAGCTGAAAGAAAACTAACTCAATCAGATAGAGACACATTGTATGATTCAAATGTTAATCCAATCGCTACATTCCCTGGACAAGGGGTGACTGTGTTTGGACAAAAAACATTACAGAAAAAACCAAGTGCTCTTGATAGAATCAATGTAAGACGATTACTTATTAGAGTTAAGAAGTTTGTTGCAAGTTCTTCAAGATTCTTAGTATTTGAACAGAACACAGCAGCTACAAGACGAAGATTCTTGGGAATTGTAAATCCATTCTTAGAAAATGTACAATCACAAAGTGGTTTAAGTGCATTTAGAGTAGTGATGGATGAAAGTAATAACACACCTGATACAATTGATAGAAATCAATTAGTCGGACAATTATTCTTACAACCTACAAGAACAGCTGAGTTTATTGTATTAGACTTTACAATACAACCAACTGGTGCTTCCTTTCCAGAGTAATAGTTAGTTAAAATGACTAAAGAAAAGGGATTTATTTAAATATAAATCCCTTTTTTTTGTATTTGTTGATATTTATATATGAATTAAAGGTTTAAGTATTTAGGAGAAAAAAAATGCCAGAATTATTAGAACCACAAGATATAATGTTTACACCATTTGAGCCAAAGCTCCAAAATAGATTTATTATGCAAATTGATGGTATCAATGCATACTTAATTAAAGCGATGTCTCGACCAAGTTTAGAATCAGAAACGGTAGAACTAGACCATATGAATGTTACAAGATATGTAAAAGGAAAATCAAAATGGTCTACACTCGATATTACACTTTATGATCCAGTTGTTCCATCAGCTGCACAACAAGTGATTGAGTGGGTTAGATTACACCACGAATCGGTAACTGGTAGAGATGGATATGCTGATTTCTATAAAAAAGATATAACTTTTAATCTTTTAGATCCAGTAGGTGCTGTAGTAGAAGAATGGGAATTAAAAGGCACATTCATTGAAACAGCTGAATTTGGTGATTTAGCATTTGATTCATCAGATCCTGTAGAAATATCTTTAACATTAAGATATGATTACGCAATACTTAAATTCTAATTATTAAAAAAAAGTATAAATAAAAAGCCCTCAACAAATAAATTGAGGGTTTTTTTATTTTATATATATTTATATATGAAATGAAAAAAACATTTAATGAAATAATAGAAGTAGTTTTAGAACACGAAGGTGGTTATGTAAACGACCCAGATGATGCTGGAGGTGAAACCAAGTATGGAATCGCTAAAAGATGGTATCCAAATGTCGATATAAAAAATCTCACAAAAGAACAGGCTAAAAAAATATATCATCAAGATTATTGGAGACCTGGTAAATGTGATGAAGTTCCCCCACAATTAAGACATATTTACTTTGATATGTGTGTTAATTTTGGTAGAAGTGGAGCTGTAAAGGTTTTACAACAGGCTGCTAATTCTAAATTAAGAAATAAAATAAAAGTAGATGGTGGAATAGGGCCAAATACTTTAAAAGCTATACAAAATGTCAGTTTAGACAGAGTAAGAGCTTATAGGGTTTTAAGATTTGCAAATATAGTTATAGACAAACCTAAACAAGAGAAATTTTGGGTAGGTTGGTTTAGAAGAGCAACGGAGGTATAAAATGGCAGAACAACAAGCAACACAACAATCAACACAACAAGTGACACAACAAAAGTTCCCAAGTGAAATCATAGATTTACCGAGTGAAGGTAAATTGTATCCAAAAGATCATCCATGTTCTGATGGAAAAATAGAAGTAAAATATATGACGGCGAGAGAAGAAGATATTTTAACATCACAAAACCTTATTACTAAAGGTGTTGTGATTGATAGAGTATTAGATTCTTTAATTTTAACTAAAGGTATATCAAGTAATGATTTATTACTAGGTGATAAAAATGCTGTTATGGTTGCTGCTAGAATATTGGCTTATGGACCTGAATACGAATGTGAAGTTACAAATCCAAGTAATCCTTTGGAAAAAGTTAAACACACATTTAATTTAGCAGATTGTCCATTTAAAAAACTACCTAAAAATATTACAGAAAATAAATTTGAAGTAGATTTACCTGTTTCTAAATCTAAAATAACTTTTAAGTTATTGACTGGTAAAGAAGAAGAAAGTATACAAAAAGACTTAAAGGCTTCTCAGAAAATAAGCACAATGGTATCTCCTGAACTTACAACTCGATTGAGATATTCTATAACATCTATTGATGGTGATGAAACCCAAGCTGTTATCAATAATTATGTTATCAATATGTTAGCTAGGGATTCAATGTTTTTGAGAAAAAAAATGAGAGAAATGACACCAGATGTTGAATTAACTCAAGAAATAGATATAGGAGGAGAGACTGTCAAGGTAGCTATACCAATGACGGTTAACTTTTTTTGGCCTGAAGCCGGAGAATAAACCCCAACTTCACGAGCAAATATTTCAATTAATGTATTATGGTAAAGGGGGATTTACACATTCTGATGTGTATAATATGCCCGTATATTTAAGAGTTTTTTACTATAAAAAATTAAGTGAAACCAAGAAAAAAGAAAATGATGAGATGAAAAAAGCTCAACAAAAAAATAAATCAATCAAAGGACCTGGAGTCAATCCAAGATTTAAAAGATAATTTTTAACAAATTTGATATTTATATATGAATAGTTACATCTAAATAGGAGAAAAAGATGTCAAAAAAGAAATCATATATGAATAATGAAAATATTTTAGCCGAAGGATTTTTTAGTAAATTAGGTAAAATGTTAGGATTATCTTCTAAAGAAGAAAAAATACTTAAAAAAAATCCAAAACTAAAGTCTGCACTAAAAGATTACAATGATGGTTGGAAATCATTGGAAAAAGAAATTCAAGATGAAACTGGTGACAAAAACTTTAAATTCCCACACAGAAAATTCACATTGAGTGATTTTTTATAAAGAGATAACGAATGCCAAAAGATGACATAGGACAAACTGGATATACCTTTAACAAAGAGGAACTGAAAGAACAGAGAGATTTGTTTGCTGAAATTAAAAAGCAGCAAATGGAGCTGGAGATGGGTTCTACAAGAATGAATAAATCTTTAGTTAAGCAAAATCAAAATTTTGCAGAAATGTTAAAGAAAAAAAGACAAATAGCTGGTACTAAGATTGGTGGACAAGATTTTCAAGATTTAGCTAAAGCAGTAAATGATTTAAAAGATGGTTCAGAGAGTATATCAGATGCAATGGAAAAACAAGCTGCAGCTATTAGAGATGGTAAAAAAGATGTAGCCAAAGTTTATGGAATGGAAATAAAAAGGTTAAGAGTTGAAGATTTAAAAAATAGAGCTCTAGCAGCTGCTGATGATTTAACTGGTGGAATGGCGAGTAAGGCATCAGAGATACTTCAAACATTCAAAGAATTAGGTCCACGAATTGGTGCTATTGCTATTGGATTAATGGCAGTTGTTGCAATATTAAAAATAGCTAGTGAACAACAAAAATCTATTGCAGATCAATTTGGTGCTATAGGTGTTACTCGATTTAGAAGTGAATTAGCAGATGTAAACGAAGAATTTGTTGCACTGGGAATGAGTGCTAGTGATGCTCAGTCAACAATATCAAATTTGGCTAATAATTTTGGTGTTGCATTTTCTGAGGCTGATGATTTAGCTAAAGTTGTTGGTGAGGTATCTGTAGCCACAGGTCTAAGTTTAGAAAACACAGCAAATTTAATTGGATTACTTACAGAAGTTAAAAACTTATCGGCAGAACAAGCTAGTTCAATGATAAGATCTGCACAATCATTAGCATTAGCTAATGATGTTGCACCTGATAAAATTTTAGAAGATGTTGCAGATAATACTGAGTTGTTTGCTAAATTTTCAAAAGATGGTGGTACAAACATTTTCAGAGCTGCAATTCAAGCTAGAAAACTTGGTACAAGTTTAGATAAAGTTGCGGGTATAGCAGAATCAATGTTAGATTTCCAATCATCAATTGAGAATGAAATGAAAGCATCTGTAGTGATTGGTAGACAACTCAACTTCCAAAAAGCTAGAGAATTGTTTATGAACAATCAATTGGAAGATGGGATGAAAGAGGTTGTTAAACAACTTGGAAGTGAAGCTGAATTTAATGAAATGAATTATTATCAAAGAGAACAAATCGCTGCAGCTATAGGTACAGAAGCTTCCGTCTTACAAAAACTTATATCAGGTGAAAAAGAAGCAGCGACTCTACAAGAAAAAATGAATGAACAAAAAATAACAGATTTAGTTTCTGAAGAAGCATTAACTTCATTGGCAAAATTGGTTAATGAATTTAAAGCTTTAGGAATACAAATAGCTAATGATGTTGGTCCTGCTCTTTTGTCGATAATTAAACCATTCGCTTATATCATTTCTGGTTTAAGAAAAATGAAATTACTACTACCTCTTGTTGCAACTTTAGTGGGTGCTCTAGTCCTTAAATTTGTATTAGGTACAGCTGCATCAATTGCAAATTCAGTTGCAACACTTAAAAATCTTGCAGCTAAAAGGAAAGCAGCAATGGTAGAAAGAGCAAATGCAATGGCAACTGGTGTCAACACAACTGCAACTGGTGTCAATACAACTACAAAGAGTCTCAATACATATGGAACTTTATCAAACACCACTGCAACTGGTGTCAATACAACTTCAAAAGGTGCACAAAGTGTTGCATCAGGTATAAACACAGCTACCACAACTGCTAACACAGTAGCTAAAGGAGCTAATGCAGTTGCTACAAGAGCTAGTACAGGTGCAACAAGGATGAGTATTTTACCCACAATAGCAGCCGCTGGTGCGACTGCTGTTAATGCAGCTGCTAACTTTTTTGCTGGTGCTGCTAAAGGTTCTAAAAAAACTGCAGGAATTGGAGCATTGATACTTGTTCCTCTAGCTATATTAGCAGTTCTTTCGATGGTTGGTATGATAGCAGCCGCTGGAAAAGCAATATCAGGTGCTACGAAAACTGGTGACTTATTTTCACCAGCTGGTGGGGGAGAAAGAGCAGTGGCTACACCTGGTGGATTACATTTGATGAATGATAAAGATGATATAATGGCTGCACCTGGTTTAGCTAGGTATGTAGCTGGTGGTGGTGGAGGTGGTTCACGAGGAACTAACACACGAAGATTGGAAATGAAACAAGGTGAAACAAATGCAAAACTTGATAGAGTAGCAAATGTTTTAGAAAGTGCTTTAGCTGGTCCAAGACCTGCATTAGCAAGGGCTATGGGTTCAAGACTTGGTGACACTATGAACAATATGTCGTAACGGAGAATAAATTGAGTGATTTATTAAAATTAAAAAGTATATTTAGCCCCACTGCGGGTGATACAAAATTTCAGGATAATCAAAGTAACTTGTCAAATTTCCCAAGACAATTTGATAATGATTTTCAACAAAGTAATTTACAAAATCTTGATAGTGAATTTAATGATAATTTAAAACCACTTTTTAGCACACCAAATAAAAGCACTCAAAATATAGACACTCTTAAATCATCAAATTTAGGAATTTTAAGAAGTATATCAACTGATGATTTAAGAAATAAAATCAATGATTACTCTTCTAATTTAGTTGACAATGTAGGTAATACAAACCTTAATTACAATGAAAACTCTGAAATACCTCAAACACATGGGCTAGATGTAAGTATGGAGACAAGAGGTGGTAGGATTTCTCCAGTTTTAGACTCACTATTAAGGGGTAGAATTTATCAACCTGTAAGATTTAGTCAAGATTTTCAAAATAATAGTTTATTTGTTAAACCTGAAGAAGGAGAAATTGTAGCAGAACTATATAAAACACAAACATTTGATCCAAGAGCAAGTGAACCAAAAGCGGGAACATTATATTTTAACACAGGTAATACATTTAGTCAGGCTACAAATCCAACTGATTTTTCCACTGCAGGTAAATTAGGTATACCTTATAGTAGGTTAGATAATTTAGGTGACTCACCATTAGATGGAATGAGTTGGTCTAAATTATACACTGCAGATCATAGACCAAAAGATTATGACGAAATTAACCATCAAGGAATAAAACCAATTATTTATCCTAATGTAAATAGAGATAAATTAGATATAAGAAAGAATGAGTCAGGTAGGATTAGTAGTTTTGGAAGAACATCTGTTACTAGTATTGTTGCTGATATTTTAGATGGAGTAGGTTTCGAAACTTATGGACTTTCAGATGGATTAAGAGATGTAGGTCAAGAACCATATATGATAAGTAGAATGCCTAAATCTCTTACTGACCATCAAAGTGGTAGAACATTTAACTTTGCCAATTATGGTATACCTGTTATGCCACAAGTTATGGATACCTTGAGAATAACAAAATTCCTAACATCCCCAGCAGGAGTATGGCATATAACTAGACAAAATTTATTAGGAATAAATCAATCACCAAACAGAGATACAATACAATTAGATGGATCTGGAAGAGAATCAGGTGGAAACAAAAGACATTCTGCAAATTCTTGGGGAACAAAAAGTTTATCTTCATACAAACAAAGTTATAATCCACTTTCAAGCATTGCTGCAACTGGTCTTAGGGCTGGTCGGGGTGGACCAGTATCTTTACTTGGTATTAATGATCCACCAATATTTAGTTTTTTAAATCAAAATGAGTACCCTAATTTTAATCCTGATGATGATATAATTGGTGAAGTTCATGGTGGTACAAGTGTTGCTCCTCAGTCACAAAAAGGTTCACCTCTTGGTCGTATAGTATCTAGTAATGCAGCTCTTGCTAATACAGGTGGAGCTAGTCCAATAAATTTTGCATCAAATTTAACAAGAACAGATAGAAGTCCATACAGAGGTAACATATATTATCCAGAAGTGGATGGTGGATATCCAAGTGTAGTGGCTGGCATAAGATCAAAGAAAGCTGGAAGCATAAAGGATTCACCATTAACAACACTTCGAAACGGAAAAATACCCGGTAATATCACACAACGGGGACTTAATTTAGGTAAAGAGGGAACAATTACTAAAGCAGTTATGAACTTTAACCCCGCGTCGTATGGTACAGATTACGGACCTCTATATGATTTTAATAATACTTTCAATCCAAAAGGATATGCAGATGATGAATGGAGAAGAAGAGAGAGGGATGAAAATGGTAACCCACAAGATCCTTACAATACTGGTGGTGATATACATACTTTGATGCAATTTGGCTTCAAAGATAATGAAGTCTCTACAAGGTTAGGAAGAAATCAGTTTTTAGAAAAACTTGAAGATGCTCATCCAAATGATTCAAAAAACGGAAAAATCAATGGTTCAAAAAATGGAATGCCATTTTACTTTAAAGATATGAGAGATGGTGCTTTTGTATTTTTTAGAGCATTTTTAGAGGGAATAAATGAATCTATAACCCCACAATGGACACCACACAATTATATAGGAAGAAGTGAAGCGGTGCATGTTTATGAATATGCAGAACGAGAATTAAACTTTACTCTTAAATTATTTGCTCAAACTAGAGAGGAATTAACAGCTATTTACGAAAAATTAAATAAATTAACATCATTCTGTTATCCGGAATATTATAATGATAATGTTAAAGATAAGGTAGTTATGACTGAAAGTGAATATTCTGCTCGTCAAGCATCTGGTGATATGCCCGAAGTTAAACAGTTTAGTTATGGTAATAGGATGAAGCCACCATTACTTAAACTTAGAATGGGAGAATTATACGGAAAGACTGATAAAGAACAATTAGGATTTTTAAAATCAGTAGTTTACGACATTGAACAAGAATCACCCTGGAACACAATGGGTCAAGCAAGAGTACCAATGTATATTGTGGTAGGAATAACATATCAAATAATACATGAAAAAGTACCTCAAATGGGAACTAAATTCTATGGATATACAGGAAATGGTAAAATGGCTGGTCAATTTACTCCAGTTGAAGGTGCAGAAATTGATGATAATATTGAAATAATACCAGATAAACCACCACAAGCAATAACAAAAGACACACCGCCGGGAACAGTTGTACCTGGTGAGAGAGATATTTTTGGTGATGTGATGTTAAATGGTAATTATGAAGATGCACCTGAGATTGTTCATGGTATTGGGGATTTTGTTGATGACTATATTCCTGAAGGTATTCAAGATGCTGGTAGATCTATAGCTAAAGGTGTTGAATATTACACTGGTATTGATATTAATCCATTTGATGATGGTGAATTTTTATTTTGGAGTTGGTAAACAGGAGTTGACATATGTCTAGATATAAAAGCACAAAAAAAAATAAAAAAAATAATATAGGTTATTATGGAACTACTATTTATAACAAAGTTTCAGAAAGAAATACTGATAGTTATTTCATAGCACAAGAAGGTGATAGATGTGATAATTTAGCACATAGATTTTATGGTAACACTCATTTGTGGTGGTTCATAGCTAGAGTTAATAACTTAAAAACAAACAATATCCCAGCTGGAACATCGTTAAGAATACCAGCTACTTTAGAGGATGCTGAAGGGTTATAAAAAATGATAAATAAAAGACTATTTGGAACACCAATAGAAGGTAAAGTCCGAACTCTGTTGGAACAGAGACAAGCTGACACAAAAGCAGACGAAGTTTCACCAACATTAACACCCACATGGAACGAAGAATTACAAACTTATGTTTTACCTGAAGTTACTGTATCAGGAACTCCAACCAAACCCTTTAATATTTCCGAAAAAACACCATTTGTTCGTATGTGGACAGGTGTTAAATTAATTGAACCAAGTTCATTAGTTGAATTAGAAAAAGTTGATGTAGATGGAGATGAGATACTTAATGATACTGGTAATGAAGAAGATGATCATAACTTTAGTTACTTAGATTATTTAAATCCTATGTTTTATCTCAAATCCATCACCAAAACAATAAGTCCAACTGTATATCATATGGGAATATTGGTATCATTAAAAATTAATAATCCTGGAAAAGTAATTGTTCCAATCAGAGAAAGGGGTAAAGTAATTGGTTATTCAATTAAAGGATTACAAAAACAAAAAGACTATGTCAGAAAAATATATGAAGTTAATAATCACAATGTTCCCAATACAGAATATGGTGAAAATCCAATTAATTCATCTTTACAAGTATATGATAACTCACTTGAAGAGGGTCATTTTTCTGAACAATTTCCACAATTATTAAAAAAGAATCCATATATGAAACCATCTGCTGGTATAACTCAAGTTTCATCAGAAACAGAGGGAGGTTTAGGTATTATAAAAAAAACTACTATTAATTTTGTGGTTCATAACTTTTATGATTATGATAATATTTTCAATAAATACTTTTTAAAACCAGGTGCTACTGTTTGGGTAGATTTTGGTTGGAGTGACATTGATAGCTTATACAGACCTGAAGAATTATTAGATTATAAAAGTGGAAGAGGAATTCAAGAATATTTGTATGGTGAAAATGAACTTGGTCAAAAAGAGGGTTTCATAACAAAAAATCTTGGTAATGTTGAAGTACTTCAGGGTCTTGTAACAGATTACAATGCAAAGATATTAAAAAATGGTAGTGTAGAATGTGAGGTAACTTTAACTTCAGCTAACAATGCGTTATTGAGTTTTAGAATTGAGCGTAAAACTTTAAGAAGAGTAAAACAAATACTTAGACGAGGTATATTGTATTTTGGTATAAGACAACTTACATCTGATGATGAAGAAGATACTGAACAATTACAAAGTATACTTCATGCACCAGATGTCGTAGATGATGCACAATCACAAGATGATTTTGAAGAAAATCTTAAATT
>VTLG01001085.1_pt1 | contig 19070 bp, 23 predicted proteins | sample 4694571 | NCBI WGS metagenome assembly VTLG01 (sample SAMN12604809, study PRJNA352737) | marine metagenome | biome: ENVO:00000447; feature: ENVO:00000209|ENVO:00000569|ENVO:01000036; material: ENVO:00002151; isolation source: viral sequences binned using virsorter ...
TTTATTCCCCCTTAGCCAATCATCTATCACGCCTTGAACGGCATCGGTATCCGCCGTGTAATCCCAACTCATGCCTCCGCCTGGACCTAAGTCTCCTACATCACCAGGGTAGTCACCAAGGTTCATGCCGATGTCGGGGTAGTCACCATAATCTGTAGAACCATAGTAGAATTGCCTAAGTCCGGTGTCAGGGTTGACACTCGTATTACCACTTACCTCTTCAAGTAGAGACAACTCCGGTGCAGAGACATGAACAACCGCCCCGCCTTTCGACAGGTGGTCTTCTTTCTTACCGTACGATGCAAGAGAGTCGCGTAACTTCATATCACTTTCTCCGAGACGGGGCCTTCTTCTTCTCAGCCTTCTTCTTACCAGATGAAGTTACCTTACCCTTCATCATGTCTTGGACCAGCTTAACTGAATTAGGTACTGTCATTCTTATTCTCCTTAAAGAGTTGTTCTTCACTCTTACGCCTACGGACAAGTCCATTAAGTATTCTACCGCCTGCTCTGCGCCACTTCCAGAATTCATTGGCACAGCCATCGTAGTCGTGTCTATTCAGTTTCATTCTCATTGTACTTCTCTGAAAGTTTCCACTTCCTACGTTATAAACAAACGAGATTAATGCACTACGTTGATTACTTGTTAACGATACTCTAACCAGACTTCCAATTGCTCTCTCAGCTTGTCGGCAGCTCCTAAGCAAGAGTCCTGCTGCTTCGCTCTCGGTAATACTTCTATGCCCCATGCTAATACGATCACCACTAAAGCCAAAGATACTGCCATAACCAATAGTAGGTATGCCAATGGGATCAAGATAAACATCGAGAGAGCACCCCTCATAACGTTTAAGAATCTCAAGACCTTTTGCATTTATCATTTCCTAAATTGTCTACCACCAAACCAGAAAGCAGCTATGGCAGCCCATAAGGCTTGGGTCTCACTGTTCCAGATCAATGTGTATTCAGTAGTAGTAATCCAACCTCCCCACACAGCGACAGTAAGTACAACGAACTCGGTGAAGAACATGTATGTGATAACAGGACGGACACTAGCCCTAAGAGTATTGACCCAAGGAGCGCCATCAAGACTTGAGTCATGTTCATGTATAGTCTCTACCTCGCGTATGTTAGCATCTATCGCTGTCTTATCAAGCTGTATCTCAGCCTGTCTTGTCATTACTTCAAGTTCGTGTTTCTTATCTGCTCTATCCTGGAAGAAATCGATTACTTTAGGGACTAGAGAAGTACCAAAGCCGAGTAGTGAGCCCAATAAGGTTAGCATTCATTCCTCCTTAAGGCAAAGCAATTGCCTGAGTAACAGGTACTAACTCGGAGCCAGCAAGCATAATGCAAACCTCGTCTTGGGTCGCATCGCGAATAGCAATTGTGAAGCCACTACCTCCCAATTTCGCAGTATAAATCTCTACCATAATCTTATCCGCTGTAGGAACGATACCATAGAATATGAGACGCTCATTTTGTACGGCCTTCTTGAAAGTCTTTCTGTTCACACAGAGAATCATCGCAAGTTTCTGAACAGCAACATCGTCCTCGATTACTGGCTGTTCGTTAGCCACTGTTGCTTGTACTGGCTCCGCACTCGACAAAGGTTTCTCGGTGACACAAGCCGTTAACAGCATCACTAAGGCCAGAAATGTAACTTGTCCTATCATATTCTAGAGTTCATCTTACCTTCTAACTTCGCCAGACGCTCCTTACTATCCTCTAGTGAAGTCCAAAGTCTTGCGGTGCCGAGATCATACTTTGTACCGAAACTTGTCATTGCTGACTTCAACTCACGTACATCGTCGGCCAGCGCCTTAATCTCCGCTACCATTGTTGCGTTGTCACGACTAGCAGCCGAGAGCTTATCAGCGTCTAACAGCTTCTCATGGCGACCTAACTTATATCGGCTTTCACCGATAACGAGGAGCATACCTGCTACTAGTGACAAGAATCTCCAATCTGTTAATAACTGTTCTAACATGTTATGGTTTCGGATGCGCAGCTTTAACCGCATCGCTCATTGCAATTTGGGCGTCACCGTCCGAGCCAACATCAGTCCCAGCGGCCTTCAAAACTTTGAGCGACTTGGTAATGTTGTCGAGTTGATCGCCGATAGGTGCATATGCTACTCGCCGATCATCCTTGTATTTGTGATTGGCAACGTAGTCAGCTTGTTCCGCAGCAATCGTCGCTTCTTCGGCATCGCGGGCCGTTTCTTCTTTTGCTGTGAATGGGATATCTTCCGCAACTGATCCCGGTGTTGCTTTGACTAATGTATGATGCCTAGCCATTACGCGTTCGCCCTTCTGTAAAGAGTAAATTCACCAGTGGAAATGTTGCCACTACCATAGTAAAACTTGACGGCAACCATCGCCTCGGCTGTTCCATGATGCCCACCGCCCGAAGCTGCATAATCTTGGCCATTACTATTCCTGCCTGATATATGGCAGGTATAATATGTGTCAGTCGCTGCTGCCGGGTCTATGATTTCAAGTACACCACCACTATTTTCATCTGTGGCATTTCCGGTGTTACCATCAAAGGCAATGTTAGCTGTAGCGGCAGCTACACTATCTGTCGGGGTATCAAGAATATGCGCCGTTCGTGAAAAGTACCCGCTGGTGCGATAGGTCGGCCCAGCGACACCCAGTTGCGCTTTGAGTACCTGAGCGTCAGTTGCAGGTTGGGTAGCTGCAAAAGTAATTTGGTAATCGTATCCGGTCTCAAGGCTAGTGAAGGCTATCGTTGCCGATGAGGATGCTGTGGCCGCGCTGACAAATTCCCATCCACCTCCAGCCGCTGCCCAAGTCAAACCTCCTGCATCTCCAGACTGCTTCGACAAGAATTCACCATTCGAGCCGGTGTTAGAGATATGAAGGTTGTCCTCGTCAACGGACTGGCTACTCATATGCTCAAGATCAACACTACCGGCAGCGTAATGCTCACTATCAAGCGTATCGTCGGCTACCTTCGCTCCAGTAATAGAATCGGCATCGATATCAGCCGTACCGACTAGACCACGGGCTGGTTGTTTTCCTAAGAAGGGCATGTGTTCTTACTCCGGCTTCGGATTGTCTGACTTAACTTTATCAACAATCACTTTCATGGCAGCTTCTGCATCACCACCCTTCCACAGCGCATCTAGTTGATCACCGACATCGGGATACAATGGACGACGATCACGTGCGTACTGTGTAGCCGCTCTATTCGCAGCTTCACTAGCGTATCGAGCTTCTTCGGCATCGCGTACTGCTTCTTCTTCTGACGTGAGTTGAACGTCAACGCCGTTTACATTCTTTGTTCTAGGCATGTGCAAGCCCCCATACGGTAAGTCGACCAGATGCGATATTTCCTGAAGAGAATAAGAAACTTACTCTGTCGAGAGTAATGACGGAGGTCATGCCGCCGAAAACACTAAAACCAAAGAACGCACCGCTCTCGTTGATGTAAGTAGTTTGGCCAGTAATTATGGATCGAATAGCGCCATCGCCAGGAGCGTGAAGAAAGTACAGTCCGCCCATACCTTCAGAAGCAGCATTGCCAACGTCAGCATCGCTCGCTGACGTGATATCAATTTGTGCATCTGAACTATCTTCGCTACCGATTAAGGCAATAGCTGTGTTGTTAATTGCGAGTCCGAGTTGCCCCCAGCCGTAATCACTGGCTCCAGAATCGATGCCACTACTATCACCTAGTCTTAGCCAACCTGCAACACCGTCCGTTGCTGGATGAGCATCACTTACAGCGATTGCATATGTATCATAAGTGCTGTCAAGACCTGTAATTGTCAGACTAGCCGAACTAGAGGCTACAGACGTTCCAATGACATTCCACGCACCGCCAGCAGCAGCGAACACTGGCTGACTTCCAGCACCTTGAGACTTGAGGAAATGCCCAGACGAGCCAACACCAATCGCCACGGGGTCTCCGCTCGCATCCCATGAAATGATCTCGCCATCCGTCCCAGCTTTGAGTTCTGTTAGACCTATAGCATCGTTGGCCACCTTAGCCTCGGTTACTATATCGTCTCCAAGATCACCAGTAACGAGTGCAGCCTCGGCGGGCTGTTTCCCTAAGAAAGGCATCAGGTAATCTCCATGAGCGAAAGTGAGATATCGATGTAGTCGTTGGCAGCGGCTTGTGCCGTGATACTATCAGTAGTTTGTAGTACTATCTTCTGTCCACCGAAAACCTCAAGTGTCGATGTCGTTGGTATATTAGTATCCTTTAGAAGATAGACATTAGCATTAGTATTCGGATTGCTGCCCGCCGTGTCGGAGACTAAGATGACATCGATGTCGGTTGCCGAACTGTGACGATTACAGATCGTCATTCCAAGTAGGATTGTAGTCGTACTTGCTGGCACAGTGTAAATCGTATCGGCGCTCGAATGATCGACCGATGCCCGTGTAACGACTTTGAAAGTGTTAGCCATCTCTGCCTCCTAACCTAAAGCTATGATTATACCAACATCGGCATCAGTGCCAGCGGTGCCTGTTGCTCCTGTCGCCCCAGTGTTACCAGTCACCAGTCCAAAGTTAAACTTACCAGTGGACTGAGTATAGGTTGCTGTGGGTGTACCACCAGCGGCAATAGTACTAGTTGTATGCGTCGATGATATGATGGTCGTAGTGTCGATCAACGTAATAATGTTCCCCGCAGCGACTCCTGTATCATAGGAGGTAGCAGCAGTGTGAGCAACTGCTACAACACCATAGCGTCCAGTATCAACTACAAAGTCATTGACCGCGTATACCGTAGATTCTGCCCAAGTACCCCGGAATGACACATCGACCGTGACACTCTGCCAGTACGTCGAGTTGTTAGTTCGATCCTGCGCAAACGTGTTGGACGCATGGGTAGTGTGTGCTACTAAGACCTCGTAAATGGTCTCAGTAACAGAGTCTACGTAACGCTGTCCAACCGTAACAGCCAGCGAATTCTGCCATACCCCCTGGAAGTCGTTTAGGGAGAGATACCGGGTGAAGATAGCATCGACGATGTGCCAGTTGTTATGCGCTTCGTCGTGGTATGGTGTCGTATTCGCAGCTATCAGTTCGAACCGGAAGTTCGAGGTGTAATCCGCCATTAGACATCAATCTCGGTTCCAACCACCTGAACATTTAGTGCTTGCATTGTCCGTGTTGCAACTGTGTATGTGACAGTATCAGCAGCAGATAAGTAATACTCGAAGGGTGCTGGAGCTACCGTCAACAGAGCCGTAGCACCTGTTGGAGCAGCCGCGGTTTCAGGATTAACCATCAACGTGCTATTAGAATGCACATAACGATCCGCAGTCATATTAAGCACAATTGCTACAGCTATTCCATTAACAGTGATAGTTAGATCACCATCAGCATTTGAAGCATCTGATCGTCCTGACCACATGATCTTAACTTTAGCAGCCTTTCCAGAGGGAACCGTATACACCGTAGTAGTAGCTGCCGTAGCCGTGGTAGCTTCACCAAGAACACCGATCTTATCAGTCATAGTCTTCTCCTAAATCATAAGGAAACACGTTCGTAAGCAATATCACGAGGAATCCCTAATGACAAAGCACGAACTCTTGAAATACGTACGTCTACTTCTTCTGGGGTAATGAAGTTGTAGTACACTTGCGCTCCAGCAACCCCGGTGCGATTTTGAAGCGCAGTAATCTCGTTGTAGATGATCAGTTGTTGTGCCCTCCACGTACCCTTTGACACCTTTACTGCATCGGCGGGGAAGTTCACATTGATTTCTGATGCCATGTCTATCTCCTAATCGTGCTCGTGGATGTATACGCCATTGATACGGATATGAACTTCAATGGCTTTCTCGCATCACCCTCCATCCGCAACTTGAACAGCTTGTACTTCGTCGTCCAAGCGTACAGTCCTTCATGTCGCGTTGGTCGTCCACCGCCGAAGTAGTCACCAAACGAGTCCAAACCGAACCCAGGCGCTGTGCCAGCAATGAACTCCATCGACAGAGTCGGATCGAGTAATCCAATATCGAACCCTGTTCCGTCTGTGAACAGTTGACCGTCCTCTTCGAATGTCTCACCAGGGTCGACAACGTCCTCGTATATGTTATCGACATACATAGAGACCGTAAAAGTATCACTACCCTCCGTATCGAAGTTGATGAACCGACTACCCTTTACTCCGAAGCGGTCTCCGTTGTCACCCCAAGGTAGTTCCCAGACGAATGGTATTGATATTCCGCTATTGTCAACATCTGATATGGGAGTGAATCCAGTGTAATCAGTGAAGGGAGTATCATCATCGAACATCTCCTCATACCCCTCACGATCCTTAGAGATGGGATCGCTCTGCCGCCCGAAGATGAATACTCCATCGCCATGCGAGAAGAAGACACGCTTCAATGCTGATCGACATGCTCCTGACCAATTCCAGTTAGTGTACTCAGTCCACGCATCTACCTTCAGCTTCTTGATCTTCTTGCGGACGTAGCAACGTGTCCCAGTCACTTGGGATGAGTCTGGCGCGTTGGGTATCATTACCATGTACGAACTATTAGTAGAGTCATATACAGCAAACACAGCATCTTCTAACAATACGGTCGAGTTGATCTGCCCGAGCGTCAGTTGTATCTCAGGGTCGACAAGGTACGACTCTCGTTCAGTAGCCACATTCCCCGTGAAGAGAGCGCGACTGACCGAAGATACCCCCGTCTGATCGAGGAATAGCATGTCCTCTCCGAGCGATTGTATAACCCGGTGCGCTATACTTCCGACCTCCGATATAGCATCGTCGAAGGTAGGTACGTGATCAGCTACGTCAAACGAACCCAAAGTACCCGGTAAGATAGCGTCATCGAATGCCACAACGAGTTTGTCTCTAAAGCGCCCAAGACCGCGAACGATAGAATTCCCGCTAGGAACACGACTACCAAGATCAACGTCAACAGCATCATTAGGTCCGGGATCGCCCGCGAAGACTCCTGACGTATCAGTCGAAGTGATATGAATCCTATCGGTAGCGTCAGGATTACCAGACATAACGAGATAACGATCATGGGCTACCACGTAGCGGCATATTGGAGTATTCGCATTGGAGCCTGTTGCGGGATCATTGAGGTAAGTAACGCTCATGCTATTAGACACGATCAGAGGCTTGTTGATACCATTACATATGATCAGTTCACCATTGAACTCGGCAAACGATACAAACGTGGTTGAAGTACTCCACGGCCCTGGAGACCCACTTAGGCCATCTCCGATATCCTTGTTGAATATCTCATCCACCTTGCCAGACCCATCGATTTGGACAACGATACCGTTGGTACCAACAGCAATGATGTACCCATTGAAGTATGCGATATTGACGATCTCATCCATGTGATCACTAACGTCTGCAAACAAGCGAGTACCTTGTCGTACCTCTTGTGAGCCATCAGGACCGATCTGCATGTTCTCTGATATTACAGAATACTTAGACGACAAGTTCAGATCGTTGTCTACTACGTTCCACCCACCCGTGAAGTCACGGACGGTCAAATCCCTGAGTAGTTGCCTACGTCGAGGTTTGATGTGTCTAGGGAGTAGAAACGTATCAGCCATTAGAACGGTATGTCCTTATCGAGGTCTATGGCTTCTTGAAGCTCATCCAGTAGAGTATTATCGAGCTTGTTAGATTTGGATCGTACGAAGTCCTGCACCTCCTTATCACTTACCACTCCACGAATGCGCCCGGATATGATATCTTTAGCTTGCTCTGATACCTTTAGCTCCGATTGCTCAGGCCGCACATCGAAGCGGGAATTTGAAATGGCTTGCTGAGTGGGGTTATAAGATCGGGTGTCTGTATAAACCTCATCTCCTGGCAGCTTCTCTAACATGACCGGGTCACCCCGATCATAGTGAGTCAGTTGTTTACCTGTAGGCGCTTCCTCCCTCTTAGGCGGACGCTTCATGAACTGCTTGAACAACTTCGTACCAATGTTCACAGCGCCCTTGGCTAACCGTCCCTGTGGTATAGCACCCACAGCCGTAGAGAGTGCGTTCAGTAAGCTCTCCCGATTACGTTCGACATTCTCTGGTGCCGCGATTTGCTCTAGTGTTACGTCGTCAGCACGTTTATCAGGGTACATCACGCCGCTGTGGGCGTAGAATGGGTGGTTCTTGAACAGCTCTTGTTGATACTTTTCTACTTCATCATCGTAAGAAGGGAAGTATGCCTTTTCGCGACGAGCGTTAAGTATGTCGCGGAGTTTGTCCGCATACTCCATGTTCCACTTAGGCTCTCCAGGCACTCCCGTGCGAGTAGCTCTACCAGCTTCTTCACGAATCGCCTGGGCTTGGTCCCTCATAGTGGTGAACCCTTCTCCAAAGTCCTCTGGTAGAGTAGCGTCAAGGTATTCGGACAGGTACCGAGCATCCTGTAATAATGCTTGCGGTTCTTCAGTTCCTTCACGATGTGACTCTAACCACACGTACTCTTCGTGATCTTCCTCACCAGCCAACTCGGCATGGCCGTATTGTGGTCTATTCGTTACGTGTCCGCTCTCGTCCTTAACTGTTGGAACATCTCGACCCTGTTGATCCTTTAAGTCACGCAACTTAGCGTGTCTACTTCCTGAATGGTACCCACTACTTGATTCCCTCAGCCCTAGATTCTGTAGGGTTTGGAAGATCAGTGGCCACCTATCAGTGCCTCTAGCTTTCTGTAGCTCTTGCATTATCCTTACTGACTCGTTCTGTATTGGTGTACCCGTAAGGGCACGTTGCTTGAACACGTTGAGTAATGGGTTCTTAGGGATAACCGAAGCGCCAGCCCCTCGACCGAGTAGCTTGAGGAACTGTCGTCTAGTTTGGTCAGCCATGTCACTACGGTAGCGCCGTAAATGTGAACGTACTTGGTAGTCTAGTTAGAGGATCAAGTGCCATCGGCGCTTGAGTCAAGTTCTTCTTCAACTGCTGGACTCTACTCTCAAATAGTCCTTGGAACTTGTCTGTAGCGGCCGGATTAGTACCATCATCCTCTAGGTAGTCATACGTAGCACCCAGTATCAATGCTTGGTCATCGAAATCAACTGTCTGATCCCCGGTGTAGGTGTCAGGTTTGATACGAACATGCACGATAATATCACCGGAAGCCGCTTTGGGCCACACAAGGAATCTACGTGCCGCGTTCGTGCTCCCCTCATAGTGTACAGGGACAGTTCCACCTAACTCAAACGGATTGATTGTAGTAGGTAACAGTGTCAAGCTGACATTAGAGTCCTCGGGGTATATGATTCGTATGTCCTCGAACCGCTTCAGTATATCCGTGAGGTCAGTCGTGACAATGCCAGTAGACCCGTCTAGTGTCCACTGATACCATGCCATGAACTGCGGCCACCACGCCTCATCAAACAGTATGTCGAACTTGTGCTGAATCATTTCAGCGATGCGGTCTTCGCCGTACAGTTGGATGCCTGTACCGCCGACCATCGACATACGTTCAGCCGTGCGCGCTACTAGTTGGTTTAGTGTTGCCATAGTGAGGCGGGGGAGGCTAGAAGGGGCGTAACCTCCCCCTACTCCACGTTATCCGGCGAACTGCTCGATACCGTGAAGATCGTCAGTCCAGACCGAGAAATATGCCTCGTACTCGACTGAACCATTACACGATGTATACGGCAGCACCGTTCCACGCGTATCGCCCGTAGTTGCGGTCATGGTCGCTGTGCGATCCGCATCCACAAACATCACGTTCTCATCGACGTAGTAGGAGATGTGTCCAATACCCGATGAACCACCAGTACTACTAACCGACTCTAAAGCCCCGCCTTTAACGATCTTAGAGGTAAGGCCGTTGTCGTTGCTAAAAGCAAAGTCACTAGTGACATCACCGATAGATTCCGACGCCGACAATGTGATCGAAGCACCAGCAATAGCCGTACCACCAATCTCTATAGTCAGTGCTGAAGTCGATGAAGCGTTAGCAGCAGTAGCTACATGAGTCTGTCCCGATACAAAGCCATTGACGGGTGACTGTAGACCAAACAGGGAAGCATCCGAGTTGGTTGTCCAGATCGTACTACCACAGTTGACATCACGCCGAACACCAAGCTGGACATTATCCTCAGTCCAACCGAGTAGTTCCTGTGTGGCGTATGGTAGACCAAGAACATCAGACCAACCAATGTCACATGTGTCACCACCAGCTCCAGCAGCAACTAAGACGGTATCGACGAACTTAAACGCCTTCGTACCATATAGAATGGTCGTACCCGACAGTGTAAGCTGCTCAACCATGACCTGACCAAGGTAGTCTCGACCAGTAATAGTGAGTACGTGGTTCGAACCCGCTGTACCAACGGCAGTGAGCGTACGGCCATAAGTCGCATCGACCATACCAGAGGTCGAAGTTAACGAGGTCGAACTACCATCGAAGGTGTTCTTGTAATCGGAACTGGTAAAGGTGGCGGCGGTTGCCACAGCAGCGATGCCGTCCCAAATACCGTCCGCGTCCAAAGCAGCCGGGGAACCGAGGTTGGCGATAACACGACCGTTTACAACGTCCGCTGCAAACGCCATATTCGGCACATACTGGCTGATAGTGCGAGGGAAGTAGTCTTGTTCACGTTTTGCCATAATCTAAACTCCGATCATTAGGCTGTTAAACTTCCAGAGCCTCTACGCTGATTACGAGCAGACTTCTGCTCGGCGATGGCTTTCAGGTCTTGTACCTGAGTAGTCCCGACTACGTCCCCAGTCTCCATATCGACAAGATCGGGGGCGTCAGTTAATCCAAGACGCTCCAATTCATCTTCAGTTCTCACGTAGTACGAGATTCCAGAGGGCAGATAAACCATCCACCCTGCTGGCTCCTCGACAACGGTTTCCTCGAAGCCCGTATCAGTAGGCTTGAGTATGACCCGCTTGTGCTTCCCTTTGAGTTTCTCCAACTGGAAGCGCGGTTTGATCCTTGACTTATCTTCGGCCATCGTAATCCCCTTCTACTTACTATTACGAGTTGATGAGTACAGCGTGTGTACGGAAGCATTTCCAGATACACCACTGACCCTGCCATACAACACGTCGACCAGTAGCATCGATGTTCCAAGGAGCAACGAGGTTCTTGACCTTCATGTTGACGTGACGAAGCATGTGTAAACGGAGATACTTGCTGTTGATGAAGTACGCCTTGTTAACCGGACAGTCTTCATCATACAACATGGGAATGTTCTGGTGTTTAACACCAGAGAAGCCCAAGTCCATCATCTTCTTACCGGAGTTGGACTCCGACAGGTTGATAACGACCTTGTCCCGTACTGCTGTACGATAGTGCCGGTACAAGTTCCGACCACAGAGAATGAGGTCAGGCTTGTCACCCTTTAGCGTCAGGTCCATGAGGATATCGTCGAACGCTTCCTCAATGTTCGTACTATCGATGTTGCCATCGAAGTCGTAACTGGACGTACGCCATTGGGTTTCGGTGGCGCGGTTGATGTTGCCGACAGTACCAGTAGTTGGCGTATCGGGAATGAGAGTTGTGATGCCGTTAGGGTCCGTACCAGCCGATGAACCGTATAGGTACACGCTGAACTTCTCCTTAATCGACTCTTCAAGTACTTCCATCTTCGCCTTAACGAGTTTGAAGATGGCAGTCTCACCACGGTTCTCGTCTTCTTCCTGATCGGAGATAACCACAGTACCGCCGACACGTGCCCAGTTGTAGGTCACGGTGTCGAACTCACTAGTCTGAGCGACTGGGAGTTCATCGTAGTATTCGTACGATGACACGTTGGGGTTACGTCCGAGAGTAAGCGGATTGGTGATCTCGTGACCACCCGACTCAAACTCAACTCGATTGTTCGCAAAGGCCCAAGCCTGTAAAGAGTTAGACTTGATCGAAGCCATAATCAGCTTCTTACGCGACTTCGTCAGAGTGGAGTTGAGCACGGTAGCGATAGGTGTGCTAACCATAACAATCTCCTGTTGTTAACCATTGGACATTACTCCTGCATCTTTCATGGACTCGCGAATGATATCGTCGTACGAATCATTCGCTCCACCAGTTAACACGACATCATCAGTGTCGGTAAGGTTTTCAGCAGTAGTATTACCACTTGGTAACGTGCTCTGCGTAGTCGATCCAGCCGCTTGTTGCCTACCTAACTCTCGTTGCAACGTGGCCAGATTCTTCGTCCAGTCAAGTCCTTTCTCGTGGTAGAAGGACCGTAGCTTCCAAAACGCAGCTTCTGCGGTTAAGTCTTTGTCACTCTCCATAAGAGCTGCGATATCGTCTCCGTGCGCGTGTGCATCAGGGAATTGGGTTAGGAACGAATTGTACGCCTTCTCCGCTTCGGCACTACGCTGTTGTGTGTCGACCCTAACTTGTTGCTCACCTATGAGAGGCTGCAACTTCTGGTCGATCATGTCAGCGAGGGCTTTCGCATCTATACCCCCACTTCCATTCTCACCGACATTATGCCCTGCCGCTTGGGCTTGTGTCAATAGGTAATTGATGGCTTGCACGGGGTCTTGCTTGATTGCGGCCATTAATTGTGCTGCACCTGATAATTCATCGGCGGTTAAACTGTATTGTGTCCCAAGACCACCTGCGGCTTCCAACGATGCAATAGTAGACTGAGCCGCGGTCAACTCACTTGTAGCAGTCTCTAAGTCCCGTTGGAGTTTAGACCCACGCTCATAGAGTCGTCGTTCGGCTCCTGCTTTAGCAATGACTTGTCCATCGGGCCCAACAAGATCGTTGGGACCAGTAGTCGGCACTGTTGCTTGCTGGTCAGTACGGCCTCCGCTATAGTCACCATCGGCTTGGGTTGCCTCAGTAGTGTCCGTAACTGCCTCCGTCGTCGTAGTATCTTCCGACGCTGACTCTGTAGTGGTTTCATCAGTCCCTCCCTCACCGATACTGCTAAGTATCTGATCGTCTGTGCTTAAGTCTTCATCTGCCATTGTCTTGCCCCTTCTACTGTACGGCCCCGGCCGATCCGGCTGCCTGTTGCATACCCGCCATCAGCGCGTCCATAGGCTCCATACCCTGCTCTATAGCAGATACGACTTGCTGTTTGATATCGGGCGGTATTTTACTTAGAGCCTCTTGTAATTGCTCTGGACTGATTTGTTGTCCTCCATTAGGGGGCTGCACTGCATTACCCTGTTGCGGCACTCCTTGCGGCCCCTGTTGTCCCTGTTGTCCTTGCGGTCCTTGTGCTTGTGCCTGTTGTTCGATCTCTTCCTTGAGTTGATCCCAATCCTCCTCCTTCATAGTAATCTCGTCGAAGGCTTCTTGGAATACGTCGATCATAATACGTACAACAGTCTGCGGAGCTGCATTAACGAACTGACCCAGTACCTGTCCAAGTTCCAACGCCTCTTCCTTCTTAGCTTGGGACGTAGGCTTCTTGCTGCTGCCTCCGATAACGGATGGATTGAACTGACCATCACTAATCTCCACTGCGGTCATCTGTCTCCAATCGGTAGCGGCTGTTGGACCGATGATCCGTGTTACATCTTCTTGCGTGTAGTGTTGTAGACACAATTGAGCAATACCCCACGCAATCTGGCCTACCCAGTCCTCTACTTGGTCAGTCTTCTCCTCAACACGCAAGTTCTGCGCCTGAGTAGTCATGCTGGCGTTCTGTGAGGTGGTATTCGTCTTGAACTGCTCACCACGTAGTACAGACCCTACAGATGAGATACGATCAATGGCGAGGTACTTCGACTCCTTGTCGAACAGTTCCTTGAACTGCATAGACGGCGGCACAATAGAACCAATAACGTCTGTCAGTTTAGCACCTTCGGGTAAATCGAGACCGCGTACGGTGCCATCAGGCCCATTGAGTACGGCCTCAACGTCATTCTGGTTGTCGACTACATTCTTGTTGAAGAATACGTTCCGACGTGCCCACCCACGTGCTCGATGCTCTTCATCGACGATCTCATTGATCGCATCCTGCTGATCAAGGTAGTAGGATGTTTCACCCTTAGTGAGTACACCTAATGGGCTGTCAAAGAACCACAACGGGTACGTAGGATAGAACCTATCCAACTGCAATGGGTCATCCCACACCCAAATGGGCCAAGTCCAGTCCTTATCATTGTATAGGAGTACACGACGAGTAGTTTTGTCCCATACCCACCATACTTGAGTCACTTTGGCCTTACTGAATGACTCCTCATCCTCGAAACCGAAGTCATGAGCGTTGGATTCGTCACTACTGAATAGATCAAGGTCTTCATTAGTGATCTCAGACTCGTTGGCTCCAACCTTCATCACATGTGACGGTTGATATACCGAGGCATACTCATCACTGTTCTTCTTCCGCTTACCATACCGAGCAAGTAGGAAGTTAGTAGCTAAGAAGTCCTTGATCATAATGTACTTAGCATCTTGCAAGTCATATTCGTTGGAGTTGGGGTCCACTAGGATTTCATCAGGCTTACGAGTACGTAGTGACGGACCAGAAGGCCGAAGCATGTCGACAGAGTCCTCAAGGGCGATAATCTCACCCTCAATACGCTCGATAACCTTAGAGTCCTTTGCTTTACGCAACTTCTCTGCTAAGTCGGCTAAGTCTTCAAGAGCTTGCTCACTACTATCGTCCTTGAACGTCCACTGTAGTTCGATCCACGCCCTATTAGTGAGCAGTGCGGTAGCAATACAACGCTTCGCCTTCGGTTTGAGGTTTACCCCTGGGGCCGCTTGCATCGCAATGAGTTTGTTGACGACTCGTTCCACTGTAGTTGTGAACTCTTGGAGGGCTTCTTCGTCTGATGTGAACTCAGCCCGTGGATTACGAGCGTATAGTGCCGGGACCATCGTAACTGTATTGGCAAATACGACATTCTCCGTCTCAGTGATCTCTTCGTTGAGGTGTTGTGAACTAATGACATTACCTGATCCGCCTCTACTTGCGACCCGATGCCCCAACTGGTCGTTGTCGTAGTACCGGATAGCCTCATCCCACGTATCCTTAATGCCATCGATCTTGCGCTTTGCCATCAACATGCGAGACTTCCATAGAGGCCCACTTGACTTCGCAACAGGTATCTTGGACTCACCGACTACCCGATAGACAGGCTCACGCTTTCTACTGCGTCTAGTACCTGGCTTTAGGCCATCGGCACGTGCGATGTTCGCTTCGACTTCTGGTACTGCAACTGTTTCGTCACTGCCGTCAGCAGTGAGTTCTTCGTCGGCCATTATAGGTTCCTTCCATGACGTAGCCTACGTCGACGATCATCAGACTGTTGATCTACTTCCGCCCATTTGAACCATCCAACTGGCTCGTCCCGTGGAACATACACCAGTGTAGGTACTTCGGGCTGCTTTGACAACATGTACTTGGTCGTATCCATTGCATGATCATCTTTGTCCACGGGCATGTCAACCAACTCACCCTGCGGATTGTGCTTCCAGTAGTATCCGTTGAACTCATCGATCAGGAACTCAATGTCATCTACGACGTAGTAGTGAGGGGCATTGAAGGTTCCTGTAATGGGGTGTTGGTGGTGTCGCATGGGTTCGAGATACCCTGACACTTTAACAATGCCATTATGAACAGCATTATTACCACGACTACAATAAACACCACGACCCTTATCATGCAATAACTCCGCGACTGTGGCACCGACAACACTCTTGGAAGAGCCTTTACGCCGGAAGATGTCGGGATCGGCTAAGACGTGGTGGTTGTCCGGTACGTTGTACTGACGTCGAATGTCTTGAATACGCTCAGTAATTGTACTTGGAGATAGTTCTGGAGCGTAAAAACCATCAACGATGATAACATTGCCGAAGGTGTCAACAAACCCACAAAGGTAGCAAGAGGGCACAGCGATACCATGATCGAAGCCCTCTATAAATGATAACTCATGCACGTCCATCTGCAAACGGTTCATATACGCTAAAGCGGCGTGACGAGTAATAGTATGGACAGACTCATCAAACTGGGGATAGACTAGTCCCTCATACGCTGCCCACTGTCCCATAAGGAATCGTGCACGCATCTGACCCCTATATGATGCCTCTAACGTCCTTATGTAGTCTTCCTCTAGATTGTCAGCGTTCTCGTACGTACTTCCCTCGAACAATTCAATCATCGGAGTAGGATTACCATCGTCGTCCATCTTGGGGTTACCACTCGCGTCGGTCTCACACATCAAGTTGGGATTGAGTATACCATGTTCTAGGTCTTGCAACGGTTTGACTAATTGTTTGTACACCCACCCACGAGTCGGGTTACAGGTTATGATAACCATACGAGGCCCAGTAGCAGGCATATCAGGGTCATCACCATCATAAGGAGCCATGCCACGGAGTCGGCCAAGTAGATCAAGCAAGTCCTTGTGGACGATCTCGGGGTCTTCGATCTGATCAACGACTATCCAATCGTACGTTGCTGATAACAGGTTCGATGTCGTTGCATCATTCGCGCTCTTACCCTGTTGCTGTATATACCGGAAGTTGACGGTAGTGCCATTAGTCAAAGTACAGGTGTTAGATGCGTTCGCACTCATGGGGAACGACTTAATCCAGTCTTGTGGACACCACTTAACGAACTCCTTGCGGATAGTGTCATTCAGCTTCGGGTATGTACTACGAGCTATTAGCCCGTTACTACCGGGATATGCCTTTGCCCACTCAATCGCCTTGATACAGCCCGCAGAGGTCTTGCCATTAGCAAAACCTCCAGCAAAGAGTTGTATCTTCGCCTTGCTTGCATGAAACCGCTCTTGTAGCGAGTTCTCGAAGATACGGTACGTTGGCATTAGCGGTTATCGACAACCCAATCCGCATTAGTCAGTGTATCAGTATTGAAGTCGCCGTCAACACGTTTGCCTACGTAGTTACGGTCGGACGCTACGTCATGGGCTAACTCACCAATGTACGTTGGTGTAAGGTTTCCAATAACAGTAGAAGCACCACGATTGACGCTACTAAGTTTGTTCTCTGGACCGGCACCAGGGGAACCGCCCCCGTTTCCGCTCGTTTCTCGTACAACAGCCATTATAATACCTCGTGTTTAATGTCAATAACAGGGATGTCTTTCTCTTCTCGCCTGATGTGCTCAATAGTAAGGCCACCTTCAACCTTGTGCCGATGTTCTACTACATCATTCGGTCTATGACCTCCTCTATCGAGGATATCTTTTGCTGCATGTATTCGAGTAGCTTCGTTATTAGAGTTAAGACCTTCCGTAATCCTACTAGCAGCCAGAACACCAGCCCTAGTGAGCATATCACGAACGACGTCACTATCGCTCTCAACAATGTTGTGAACCACTTCATCGCGTATCTCCCGAAACTCGTCGGACATGCGAATACGTCCAACCTGAGTTTCCTGTAGGTCTAATAGCGCAGCAATCTCTACATCGGATACACCCATGAGGGAGTAGCCTAGTACAACGGAGATCGTAGTCATCTTCCCTGGTGGTACGGGGAGGTCAGCGATCTTTCGCTTCCTCATCACGTAATCACGCTGTAGTTCGGTGTGAGTAGGCACTTCTACTTGCGTTGTGCTGGGTTGGATAACAACACCCCCATCGGGATCAATCTTAGTACCGTCAGCAAGTACTAAGGGTTCCACACCATTTGGTAAGTTATTCATTTTCTCTTAAGTCGGGTTGTCCTAGATACCCCTCTAGTACCTGTGAGGGAGTCAACAAGTTGGCGTCATTCATTATCTCCTCTATTGTAGTCTCATCAACACCAGCCTCCACTAACATTTGAATTGCTTCCTCTCTGAAACGCATCACGTCATCTTGAGTAGTCTGCGTTTCACCAGGACGTATGCTGTACTGGTTTTCGGCACGCCTCATAGCGTCTATTAACGGCTGAACTACCAACCTAGAAGTCTCGATTGCTCGCTGCCCCGCATTATACTCGTCGTCTGCACTCACACCCGGCGGCCTATCGATGTTCATATTAACTCTCTTGTCAGCACCTTCTCTTAAGTCGAGTTGTTGCTTCTCACTGACCACGTCGCCGAGCAACGGCAACGACTCGTCGGGACGATGTGGGCCAGGCGGCGGCGGCGGCGGCGCCCGCCTCCGCACCGGGGTTTGGCCGCGACCTCTCTCCGAGGGAATCGCTGCATCAAGACGGCCTTGTATCACTTTCTGCAATGCTGGTTCGTTAGATGCGGGAGTTTCACCTAAGCCCGCTTCTGCACTAAGATCGTCAGCAGGACGATTAGCCGCTTGGAATGCATCTACTGAACCGGACCTATCTTCTTTGAACTGTTGTAGCAAAGCACTACGATCACGTGCGGTCTTGGGTGGTATGGCTTGGCTAGTATCAGGTGCTCCCCCACGGATGGAGAACATCTCTTTCAACTTATCAAAACCCTCACCAGCCAAATCTATACCCTTATCTACTAACCCCCCTACACCACCACGTTCCTCTAGGAAGTCGTAAAGCTCAGTTCCGACGTTTCCAGAGTACTTCTCCATCCACGCCCTTACGTCCTTGTTTCTCGCCGCCACACGACCCTCTTGCTCGGCACCTGGGCGAGTTATGAACCTGTCTACAAAGTTCACTGCATCATTGATGTTTCCGCCGAACCAATCGACAACATCATCAACGACAACCCCGGCTATATTAGCGAACTGCTCTAACTTTGCTTGATCTCCTACCGGACGATCAAACTCGGCTCTACGCAAAACGGATGCAGTTGGTGGTGCTCCTGGCGCACCACTCCCAGTAGTTCCCGAAAGGGTGCTTCTAGGTTGGTCCTGCGTTGCGGGTGCAGCAGCAGCAGGTGGAGTAGCCGCAGCCGGTGGTGCAGGTTTGGTTGCGAGTACAGCCGCATCCGTAGGTGGAGGTGTATCAGTACTAGCGGCAGAATCAATAGTGTCTCTCCAGTTTTCGTCGCCTGGCTCCTCGTCTGCCGCCATTCGGATTAAGTCTTCTTCTATACTCGTAAGTCCGGGACTACCCCCTTGGTCTTCCAAAGGCTCTGGCTGAATACCAAGAGCAGGTTTGGGAGCCCCATTTACCCCAATGTTTATACTAGGTGGTGGTAGCGGCTCCCTACTGACCGGGGCACTGGGTGCAGCACGAATCGATGGAACTTCAGTTCCCGGCTGTACGTAGTTCGGGA
>VTLG01006240.1_pt1 | contig 19068 bp, 16 predicted proteins | sample 4694571 | NCBI WGS metagenome assembly VTLG01 (sample SAMN12604809, study PRJNA352737) | marine metagenome | biome: ENVO:00000447; feature: ENVO:00000209|ENVO:00000569|ENVO:01000036; material: ENVO:00002151; isolation source: viral sequences binned using virsorter ...
AATTTTTCTAATGTATCAGTATTTGCTACTGTAGTTGCTGTTATTCCCATTACACTTTACCTACTAATTGCACTATCATCGTTTTAATTTCGTGCATATCACTTTTTAAACTATTTATTTCCCTAATAGCAGTTCTAATTTCATCTCTTTGTCTTTGTGTTTCTTCAGCTCTTTTCTTTGCAACTTCATATGCTGTTTTGTTACGATTTATTATAGCATTAGAAGAAGTATCTCTTACTAAATCTTCATTACCTTCTACTTTTAAAAATCTAGTACTCATTTTATGTTGCCAATGCTATACATCTTAAATCTTTAATCCTTGGTGGTTGAGAAGTATTTGTTCCTGTCATAATAATTTTTATAGAAAAAGAAACAAACGGTTCTAATGAAGTGCCTATACCGTCATCTTTCACACCAGCAGTATATACATATTGTTGAAAATCATCTGCATCCAAAGAAGGATTAGCTGTAATATCTGGTAATCCAGAACTAGCGTGTTGTAAAACATTAGTAGCATATACTGGATTAAAATACTCCCAACCCAATTCATCAAAATCCATAGCTTCATCATTTCTTAAAATTTTATACATTAATCTAATAGATGCACTAGATGCCCTATTAGCACCAAAAAATACTTTTAAAGCCGTAGCAGGAGTATCTAATATTACCTTTTTAGTCATATAAATGCCTGCATTATTATCACCATTAGGTTCTGTAGAAGATATATAATCCCAAGATGGATATACATCAGAACTAGAATAAACAGCATTCATTCTATTAGTAACAGCAATTATAGACATTCTATCTGTATCTATTACTGGAGAAATATTTGTATTTGTAGTTGAAAGAGTTATTGGCATCAATAAACTTTTTGTACCAGACATTTGACCAGTTTCATTTGGTGAAGAACAAATCATATATGGTTCATCAAAGTCATAGTTATCATTCAAAGGAAATCCTATAGCATTAGAGGAAGAAGTTGTTGTAAATGATGTTTGACTACCATTGGGAGATGTAGATGTAGTAGGTCTAATTTTTGACTCAATAGTTGTTCCTGGCAATTCCATAGCACTTATCATAGTTTGAACAGTATCAAACATATAATTTTGAGTTGCGTAAATATTACTACCACCAATTCCAGCAGAAGTAGGTGGAACTACAGGTGGGCCAGCAGCATAAGATACACCACCTTGAATAACTGTAGAACTAGATGTAGTTATTGTATAACTATCAATTCCAATATTTCCTATTGAAGTATGAGTTTTATTAATTTCTGATAAAGGAACTTGGTGCATCATATAATATTCTGCTTTAGAATTTATAGTATGCGAAGCAGCTATTGTTGATAAAGCTCCTCTAGTCGCATTAGTAATAACACCTGTACCAGTATTAAGGTCAGCAGTTGCAAATGAAATAATTTCGTCATCAATTTTAATATAATGAACACCACCTTTAGCTGCCCATCTACCAGTTGTCATTTTGAAGTTTGCAAGATTACCTGTAGTTAAAGTACAAGTATTAACAACTCCGTCATTAATAGCAGCTGCAAGTGTAGTTTCCAATCCAGCAGAAACTCCAGAAATGGTAACATCATTAGATGTATGGTACATACTATGATCTGTATGATTAATAATTTGTGTTGTTAAACCGTGTTGTAAAGTTACAGCATTAGTTCTTAATTTCTTACTAGGAATTGTCGTATTTTGTAAATTTACTGTTCCAGTAGTAGGAGAAAATTTTGCTGTATTGATTGTAAATTTAATATCTTCCGTACCAGACATAGCCCAAGCTCTATTGTTGTGAGACTTAAACATAACACCTGTATGTGGTTGTTCCGATACATTTCTAGAACCACCGACTTCCTGTTCACCCATACGGCAAATCCATATCTTCCAAGTAGGTAGAGCTGTCATGAACACCATACAATATTCTTTTCCTTCTTCAAGATATACAGGAGAAGGAAATGTAAATTTAGTAGCTACGGAAGCGTTATCAGAAAGAGATACTTCAGAAGGTTCTAAAGTTTTTCTACCAAAAGGCAAAACTTTAGGGCCAGGATAACCATTAACAACATTACGTATTTCACAAGTTACTGGTAGGTCTGCATCTTTTTCTCCAAACCAAACATCTATACTTGTAACAAAAGCACCCCCATTCTGATCTACCATAAATGTTTGTGCAAGTGGATCACTCGCTCCTTCTGAAGATTCACTGTCACTGTTATCCTGCTGTTCAGCCTGAAAGTCACTAAAAGATGTACTTGAGTTTGTCTGACTTGTTGTTTGTGAAACATTTGTTCTTACTAATCTTGCATTTCTAGTTGCAATAATAGTTTCTTGATGAGTTTCTAAAATGCCCTTAGCATAATAGATTGCATCCCCTGCTGTTGCTGGGTCTACCTTTATATTATTAGTTTCACTTGAAGTAAGTCTAAATTGAGTTTCACCTGTTGAAAACTTTAAATTACCAGCTACAGTTGGATCTGGAATTAAAAATGTTCCTCTAACCTTACCAGCTGGAGAAGTGACCAAAGGACTTCCTGCTATTATAGGATCAACAACAACTCCATTTAAAAAAGAAAATCCTGCTTCTGGAGTTACCAAACTTGAAACTGCTTTTTTATCAAAGAAAGGATATACTCTTGTATTGGGTAAAAATCCAGTACCTTCAAAAGTTACAGTTCTAGATCTACACCAAGGAATTATTGCTGTAGCAATTACTCTAGAACCTTGTGACTCTTCATCTATCTGAGCAACAACTTCTGTTTTAATACCCTTTCTTTCCAAATCTGTTCTTGTTGTAGTTATAGTCCTTCTAACAGTACCGTTACCTTGTGATACTCTCCGATCAGACCTACTAACAACACCACTCCATTGAGTTTGCCAAGCGTTCCAAACAGTACCAATTTTATCTTTGTTAGCAGCAAAGAATGTATCAAAATTTCCTTCAACATTAATAATTAATTGTGGTGCAATTTGTGTTTCAAACCATTCATCTCCACTAGGAGATAATTCAATATGTCCTACCCAATTAGAAATAAGAATAGGTGTAACCCTTTCTAAGCGTGTTGCGTATGGTTGAGAAGTAAATTCTTGTTCTGTATACGGTAGTGTTAATAAATCACCTGTTTTTTGATAACCAGCAGATGTTCTTTCGGCAGCAGTAGTTGCTACTTCTTCCAAAAATACTGACTCTGCTTTATTCTTAGGACGTAATTCATTATTTTCCATATCTATAGAACATTTGTAATCAAGATTCATTGCATCACCAACTCTATGTCCAGTGAAATTATCTACAACAAAACCAGATTTAAATCTATTAAGTCCGTTTGAATCTGTTATTTCAAAAGACTCTGCATCTCTTTCTAACATACTAAGAGCAGTATAATATTCTACATGGTCAAGCCTAGTTTTTAATTTTCCGATATCCTTCATAGTATATCGTTGATTTTTTTCTCTAGTAATTTCTATATCTTTAGGTTTAAATGTAAATGCTGGAAGATAAAGAGTAGCAAGTAACATACCATTTTCAACTGGTTTTGGTAATTGAGGTACTTCAGCTGAAACACCTTCTTTTACTGTAATATTTCCTTTTTGATCCATAAAAATGAGAGCATACTTATTAAGATAATAATCATAAGTAGATTGTACATTTGCTCCATGTGGGGGGAAACGAGTATAACGATCACCACCAGCAGTATTAAATCCTCTATGATGAAAATTAAAAGAATTTGCAGTTATCCTATCTACATTAGCATATACATCTGTGCCAGTAATTTCTACAACTGTAGGTCTAAAATCATAACAATCTGTTAGAGGATAAATACCAGCTGGTTCTGGTGAATCTGGATCAACTTTTGTAGCAGAATATACTGGTACATTTTCATATCCCATTTGATTTGCAACATCAGTATAAGAATCTACACTAAATACATCTCCTGCTCCATGTTCAAGGTAATCATAAATTACAAGCAATCTTCCAATTGGAGCTGCAATACCATCTTTTCTAACAATACTAGAAATATCATAATAATTGTCACGTTGACCAGTATCTAATAAAAATTGTGATGTTATAACAGTTGAACCAGCTGTTACGGCAGCTGAACCATGTAAAGTTGTTGTAGGTATTGCACTTCTTCCTGTCCAACTATCTCCTTTAACTTCTTCACCATTTATAAATTCTGTAGTACCAATAGGAACATACTTAAAAGGACTTGTTATAGATATTAATCTTGCTTTAGCACCAGAAGTTTGTCCTGTAACAATTTCTCCCCTTACAAAAGGCCCATTATCAATAACACCATCATTTGTTAATGTAGGTGCAGCTGCATCACTACTAGCATCTTCTGAATCAAATACACAAACTAATTTAAATGCATCTGACCTTCCTAAAGAAATATGTTTGTCTGATTGTTTTGTACCCCAAGGAGCAGTTGCACCAGCGGAAAATACTTTAAGTTCTTTACATAATTTTGTTGACTTTGACCGTTGAGTAACTTGGGTTTTTGTTACTAGAGCTGTTATTTTTACAGAAGTACCAGAAGTACCAAATACAGCTGCTTCTGTAAGTTCTAAAGCTGAATTATCAACTTTTCCTACATGGTCAACAATATCTCCCTTTTTACCAGTACCATTGCCTTCAGCTGTAATACTAACTACATAATCACTTTTATTTGCTCCACTAGCATATGTTTCTCCAGCACCTAATGCTGGAAAGGTAATAACACCAGAACCATCAGAAGCAGAAGCTGGTTCAAATTGATGATAAGCATTAAATTGTGTATAACTTTGAGGTGATGAAGCAGGAGTTAATAATGTTTTAATAGTATTTTTATTTAATTTTAAAAGACTTATATTCTTTTCTGAATCAAATAACTTAGCACGGAGCCTTACAATATTTGAACTAATAATAGCATCAGTTGAAACAGCACTAAGAGTTACCTTATCAGCTGCAACTACTGTTACCCTTACAGTTTCCGTAGCACCAGCACCAGAAGGAATAGTTACTAAATCTCCTACTCTAAGTTGAGAAGTATCATATCCAGAAACCCCTTCTAGATAATTTCCTGTAGTTTCGGTTCTCCAAGTACCGTTTAAAGTAACCTCTTCATTTAAACCAATATTAGCTAAAAATCCTTGGTGAGCAGTAGCATCATCATGAAAAACAGCTTTAGCGGCACTAAAACTATTAGTTACAACTGCCGATATAGTTATATCTGCTGGGGCTGAAGTTACTACATAACCAGCTCTATCACTAGCAAAGAGTTTTTCACCAACTTGAAATGATCCTACAATATTTGTTAAATTACAATTTGTGCCTGACGTTCCTGTTGCATAAACTAATCCAACAGCACCAGAGGTTTCACCTGTTACCCTAACTCCACCATTTGCATGATTTGCTAATAATGTAGCTGCTGGTGTTCCAGATAATGTTAACGATGTAAACATCCTTATATCAAAAAGATATAATTTATACTTATTAGTATTATAATCATATTGACTAAAGAAATCATTACCAGTACCACCAGCTGAACCACTATGATGAATAAACTGTCTACTTCTACACACACCTATAATAGAGCCAGCACCACTTGGTTCTGTATTTTCAGATTTAGTACCAATTACTTGATCATATATAAATAAAGGTTTATATGGATCTACCGTAGTTCCACCCTTTGAAATGTCTGGTGAGTTGTATATCATATCAACTAAACAATAATTACCCATTGACCAATTAGATATACCAGAAGTAACTCTTGCTGTATCCCTTGCCTTTTTAACATCTTTAAATGTTGGAGCAAGTTTTTCTATTTCATATCCTTTTATGTAAGCTTTGCCAGGAGACAATTTCATTGCTAACATATCATCAGATGCTGTACCACCATCATCTGTTTCATCCCCTAAACTATATACCCCTTCTTCTTCATCTATGGTTACACTTTCTCTAGCCTCCATTTGAAAAGGTCTTACAGTATAATCTCCTGATTCATCAAAAGTTCTTCGTGCAAAAGTTTCTTCAATTTCTGAATATTCCGTAGTCCTAACTCTTGATAATATAGTTCCATTCTTTATTGTCATTAACTCTACAAAATTAGCATCATTTGTAGAGGATAATGGTAATTTTGCTAATGTTAATGTTATAACTAATCTATGAGCTCCTTTAGCTGAAAAATTAGCAGAACCTTGAGCATTGTCAGTAAGAGATGCCTCAGCTTCTGGTGTTTGAATGCTTTCAGCAACACTCCATCCAATTCTATAAGATGGAGAAGCACTATACTTATCTAAAACTAATGTTTGTCTAGTAGTTTCAACAAAATGACCGTTTACATAATAAACGCCAGGCTCTATTTGAGCAGCTGCACCATTTCTACAAGCTGGCCCTTTAGGGTCATCTAGTATAGAAGAAGTTGATGTAAAAACTGTGGCAGAAGCTACATCAGCATCAATAGCACTAGTATGTGTAATACCAATATTTGCTTTTAAATTTTCACCTTCTGTAAAAAGTGTAGCACTTTCATTTGTTCCAGCAGAAGTATACATTACATATAATACTGATTGGTCTGTAGAACTAGAATTGTCATAACCTATTACTTGTGCTTTAACACCAGAAGTAATTCCAGTGATAGTAACAGGACTATCTTCATTATAATATTGAGCTAAAGAAACATTTTCTGAATTAAATGTATTTTCTAATTTTACAGAAGCATACTTTTGATTTAAAGAAATCTGGCCAGGAATGACCATAGCCCCTTCTTCAAAAATATGACTACCATGTGCTTCTACTTGATGTTGTAAAGCAGATTGTAATTGTGTTAACTCCCTTGCTTGTATAGCAAAGCCTGGCCTAAATAAAACTCGTTTATAATTTTTAGACTTATCAAAATCATCATAATAAGGAGCAACATTAAGGTCTGTAGTTTGAGCCATTTTTTAAAATTCCACTATAATTTTTACATCTTCTGTTTGGTCTGTAGCACGATATATTGGTTTACGATTTTCTATATAAAGTATGTCACCACTATCAAACGCCATTTCTGGAGTAGCATAACCACTTGCAAAAGTGACACCACCTACAGCTCCAGTAGTAGTAGAAGGCGTACCAGTAGGTGTTGGTGAAGATGTTTGTCCTGTAATTGTATTTGTTCCAGAAAAAGCTTTATAAGAACCTTTCTTACCAGTTAAATACGTACCATCATTTGTACCATAAAGATTATGTCTTTCTTGTTGATAATAAAGATTTTTATTGGCAGCATCCCAACGAACTACCCTACCTATAGCACCAGTTGATGCTTGTCGGATTTCTTCATCAACGGTAAAGTTATTACTAGAAGAAGCAAAATTAACACAATACGTTTGTCGTTTTGTACCAGTAGCAGAAATATTGGTTGTTCCATAATCAAATGGACTTTTTACAATACCAACTCTACGAAAATCATTAACAGTGTTAAAATCACCAGAACCTTCAGCACCAGATAAAGTAGTATTTGACATTACATAATGAGCACCTAATTCTTTTGGAGCATTACTACCATGACCACCTTTAGGGTCAATAATAGGTATGATTGCATTAACAGGAGGTGAAGAATGTATTGTAGCAGGAGTAGCTAAAGTAGAATTAGAAAAGCAATTATTTAAATTAATTGTTCCATAAGTATACCCACCACGTTTAGTGAGTAAATTATCATGCATATTAGTTCCACCAGAACTAAATGCAGTAATACTATTTCCAGAAGTTATGACTTTAACAATAGCACCATCTGCTGTTCCAGCATTTGTACCATCTCCTTCAACTGGTGTATAAAATGTACCGTTATTATAACCAGTGCCAGGAGTGACTAATAGGGATTGAATACGACCAGTACCCATAGTAGATTGAGCATTTGAAACTGTAGAATCTGTTTTAATTGGCATAAAATCTGTAGTTAAAAATTTCTCAACATCTCCTGTACTAATGGTACACATATATTGTAAAAGGTATCCTCCATGAAATTGTGGAGAATTATCTGTAAAAGCTGGAGCAACACCACCAGAATATACAGCAGCTGCACTACCCTCACCTGTATTACCATTATGTAAAACTTTATATACTTTATATTCAGTAGTCATAAAATAGAAAGTAGAAGAATAAATATTATTAACACCAGAATATGTTAAATTAGTTCCACTAACATTATGTTCATACATATCATATCTAGCACTAGCTGTCCAATTTCTACGAGGAACGACAAAAGCAACATCAGTACTGGCAATATGTTTAGCTGCTAACATATCATCCCAATAATAACTATTATTTGCAACTTCATCGTAAGTTGTTGGAGGTGCCGAATCACTAGCTCCAGTTCCATCATTTGCTACAGAGAATGGAGTAGCTTTTCCTATAAAAAGCCAATATTTATCTGAACCACTTTCTACATCGGTTTTGAAAATATTGGCATTTTCGTATCTAAAATTTTCTGTAATTATTGCAGCCATTTTGTTTTTTCCTTAACTTTATTTATATTGCTCCGTAGACAACTTTTACCACAGCTCCACCACTGGTTAATATTTTTATAAATGGTGTTTCCATTTTAAGATTATCTCCATCTGTTTCTTCTAGGAGTTTGTCACCTATTGTGCTTTCTGTATTAATACCATCAACATAACTAGCAGCAACTCCAGATTCTTGAGCCCAATCTTCCGTTGACATAGACCTTGTACCGACAGTATAATCAAATGTTCCTAATGTACTATCTAATAAAACTGTTCCTGTCGTATCTGGAAACGTAATAGTTTTATCGGATACAGTTGGATTCGTGATTGCCAATGTTGTTTCATGTGCATCATCACCAGAACCTTCAAAAACTAAAGCATTTGTTCCTTGTAAGACAGTACCACTCAAATCTAAAGTACCTGTTACAGTTGCTGTTGAAGCAACCGTTCCTGTTAAAGTAGCAGCATTAATTGTTGGGTTTGTAAGAGTCTTTCCTGTTAGTGTTTGTGTAGCACCTATAAGAGTAAAAGTATCATCAGCTAAATTTGGAACAGTATGTCCATTAGTATTATTTCCACCACCTTTAATATTTGTAGCAGTAGCATTTGAAAGAACAGGAGCTGTAAGAGTTATAACAGTTGCAGAAGCACTTATTCCAGTACAAATCGTTGAACCAGCAGCAGAACCAGTTCCGATTGCGTTGTATATTTCTCCAAAATTAGTATTTACCTTTAATCCACCAGCTCGTAGTGAATCGCCATCACCAGTATCAGCTCCAGTACCACGATTTATTTCTTGAAATGCCATTTTAATTCCTTTTTATTATTTATACATCTAAACTTGACCAATATCTATTACAGAATGATAAGTAGCAACTTTTTCTAATGAATGTGAATAAACTGAAGAAGGAAGTTGTGCAGTTTGTTCATGTTCTTCAGATATTAGACGTTCTCCATAAGTTCCAGAACCAGCAGCACTGCCGTCCTCTTGCATTAATCTATCACCATCTTCTTGAACAAAGTTAATATTATTATAAGTTAAAAATTCATTAAACCTTATATTACCAATAAGGTCAAATCTTGGGCCACTTTGATCTCTCCTATCCCTTTCTTCTATTATAATATTCTCAAATGTATTCATAAGGGTATTTGTTTCATAAGCTAGATCAGAATATTCTCCATCTAATACCAAACTACCTCCTGGCGTATTTCCACTAGAAAAATCTATTCCAGTATCAGAGAAATCTTCACCACCAGCTCCGTCTGGTTGAGTATCATCAAAAGTTATAGACGAACCTTCAACTTGTGTTTGTGTTTCAAGTTCTATTGTTAATGCAGAAGTATAGAAAGGATGTATATTAAGATTTTTTAAAGCATTTGGATTAGATGTATTTGTCGTAGGCATTGACAATACAATTTCTGTTTTTTGTTTTAAAGTTACATCTCTTTCACCTTCAGATAAATTAGTACTTGAACCTTCAAGTGAATTAGGTCTGGTAGTAATAATTTTTTCACCATCTTCCAAAAGAACAAATTGATTATCCTCCAAAAGCAGATTTGCTTCTTCTACAGAAAAAACACTACCATCAGTCTCAGTTCCAAGTCTTCTACCAAAAACTGTTGTAAAGAGATTTTCAAATGTACTTGCAAGTTCTGGTGTAAAGGTTTCAGTATCAGCAGTAAAGTCTGGAACATCTTTACCAGCTGGAATACTTAATGCAGCTGATACTTGAGAAGCTATAGAAACTTTTCCAAAAGGTAAAAATCCAGAAGGATGAACAGCTTTCTTTAATGAATCCATATACTCAGCTAAAGCTGCACCAACTCTTACTTCATAGGAGAATTGTTGGTAATATTTGGAATCCTGTATTCTTACAACTGATTCACCAATTTTATTACGATAAGATGTATAATCGCCTGGATATGATATTAATGTACCAACATCTAATTTAGCATTAGCTGTATCCGATACAAGTACTTTACCAGTTCCACCAGCAGCACAAGTAATAGTTTCCCCCACTAAAACAGAACCTTCAGAAGTTAATTTATCACCATCTTCAAAACAAATATCTTTTCCATCCTCTGTTAAAATATCTCCACTATTATCTAATACTACTGAAAGCATTTGTGTGTTATTATTATAAGAAGAAACAGAACCAGTATTAGTTGTTAATAAACTTCCAGAAGTAAATGTTGTATTAGTTACATCTTTTAATATTAAATGTGTATAAAAAGTAGCTTCTGGTGCAATAGGATAATTAAAGCCTGGGTCAGTAATTTTTACAGAAAGAACTCTTCCTATATCATCAGTAGTTGAAATAATTTTAGCACCTGTTCCCAAAGTTGAAGTAACTCCAATGGTAGGTAATGAAGAATATCCATTTCCGCCATCTGTTAAATAAACTTTAGAAATAACATCATTAGATGTGGGGTCAGTACCTTCTTCTAAAACTATTTGGTCACCATCAATAGAACTCCATTGATCTAAATTTATATTCCATCCAGAAATTTCGTGTATAAGATGATGACTAGCATCAGTTCCGCTAGTATGTGTTCTATCTAATAACAATCTATTACCATCTACAGGAGTTTTATCAGCAAGAGGGTCAGTAGCAGATTCTAACCCTATATCTAAAGGAACATATGATTGTGAAGTTGTATCTTCACTTAAAATATTATTACCATCTTCTAATATTAAAAAAGAACCAGTAGTTCCAACAAAACCAGCTGCAGTACTACTATGTGATCCACCACCAGTAAAAGTTAAAGCATCTCCAATTCTATAACCACTACCACCATCATCTACATAAACAGATTTAAGAGAACCTACATCTACAACATCAACTTTAGCCTCTGCATATGTATTACCTGTACTCTGCAAATTAATAACTTCATTTGATGTATACAATATACCTTTATCTAATATTGTACCATTATTAACAATTTTTCTAACAGTAAATTTTTGAAGAATATCTCTTGTAGTTGAAACAGCAGTAATAGTTTCTCCTTCTAAAAAACTACCATTTAAAGAATTAGGATCTATTTCTAATTCAGAAATAGAATCTGTTCCTTGAGAAAATCCTACTATTGATACAACTATAGCAGTAGCTCCAGAAATTAATCCTGTAATTTGTTGATTAAGAATCTCATCTGAATTGGAATTTACTTGAGCTGTGACTCTTAAAGAAGTTATATAATTCCATTGGCCGTCAGAAACCCTTAACATATCAACTTCTGGATAATAAATCTCTGCTTCTTGATTTAGTATCATTCGTAAAAAGGTTTTGTGGCCTTCAGAAGTTCCTTTTGCTGTATATAATTGTTTTATGGTTTTTAATAATTTTCTTTTTGAAACACCATCAGCAAGAGTTGATGGAATTGCGTTCATAAACTGGTCACGGAAATTATCTAAGAAATCAAAAAGTGTATTATCTACATTTGCATATTCTAATAACTGTTGAATATTTTGAATAGGGTTTCCACGATATGAAGTTACAGTACCAACAGCACCAGAAACAGAACCAGTTACAGTTTCACCAGTTTCAAATCTTTGATTAGATGATATAAAAATTCTTCCGTTACTTGTATCTTCAACAAGAACTTTAGCAGTAGCTTTAGAAATAGAACCAGTAATAGTTTCACTATTGGTAAATTTACCAGTTGTACCAGCACCTTTCTCTAAAACAATTTTATCTCCACCTTCTTCTAAAATATACTCTAAACTTTCAACTTCAGAACGTAACCTATCAATTGATAATGTTAGTTTTAATTCACCTGATTCTAAAAATTGGTAATAAGAAGTTAAGAAAGAAACAAACTTTGAATGATCGGCCTGAATAAAGTCAGGCACTTGACCTTCTATCAAAGGTGAAACTTTAGTCACCAATTTTGTTTCATTCATACTCATTGTTTAGAACGCCTGATTTGTTGGGAAAGAAGAATTGGTTGTATAATTACTAGAAGCACCAACATCTCCAGATGCTATAGTATCAACTTCTCCTACAATAGAAGTATTAACAAAATCTATTTCTAAAACTTGATTACGTACAGGAACAATGTCTTTTGATTCTGGAACTACTGTAACTCTAATTTTTGTGGAAGCTACACCATCAACTTTAGAAATAGAAGTTATATTAAGAGATGAAACAGCAACACTACCATCAGCATAATCTACTGTACCAGCAGTAGCATTTGTATATACTCTTGAACTTCCTACCATATAATATAATCTTAAATTTCCTTTTCCATCATCATCAAAAAAATGTTCATTAGTAGCATCTCCACTTATAAAAAATCCTGTAGAAGCTAAAATACCACCTTTTGTATCATTATATCCGCTGTACGGATTATAAAGTTTATTTGAAAAATTAATATTATATCCAACTTTAAAATTTAAAGTTGGTGTTACAAACTTACCTAAATTAACAGTAGTTTGATTGTTTAAAATACTAGTATGAGAGTTATCAATCAAACTGGTAATTTCTGAATGTCTAAACACATTATTAAATTTTTTCAAAGTATTATTGTTATAATTTGTTAAAGTAGTATTAACAGAATTAACTAAATCCTCTGAAGTTTTAGTAGTTGCGTTTTGATTGTATTTAAACTTTGTAACTAATATTAAAAATGTAGTTTCTGGATCAACAACTACAGGTGTAATAGATGCTACTTTATATCTTCCTAATTGTGTTTCTATAGATGATTTTTCAGAAGATGTTAAATTATTTCCAGTAGTTGTTTTAACTGAAATAAAAACTTTACCGTATTCTGGAGTACTAACTACACCTAAACTAGAATCAAATGATCCGTTTTCTCCGCCCCATACTTGTACAGACTCAGTATTTGCGTATAATTTTTTAACATAAACCTTATAATCTTCTGTAGTAACAGCTCTGCCTTGAGAAGCATAATCTAAAGGTGCATTTGTTTTAATAGATGATATACTTTCCCTTTCAGCCCCTCCTGTAGAAGATGCAATAGTTGTTACAGTTATATCTGAAACAGTAGCAATAGCTCCAGTATTTGTAAAAGTTGAAGCCCCATTTCCTAGTTCTTTATTAGAAACAACATATGTTAGTAATACAATATTACCATCCTCTAATTTTTTTCCAACAACCCCATCACCAAAATAAACTTCAAATCTACCACCATCTATTTCTTGTAACCAAAAATTTTGTGATGAAGATGATACTTGGGTAATATCATTCGTTTTTGTATATACTAAAATAGTGCTATCTGAAGCAGAATTTTGAACTTGAACTCGTAATGTTGATGTATCTACATTTGGATCATTAATAATAAATTTTTGAGCAATATCATTAGTGTCCACAATGTACCGACTAGTAATTAAACTACCTTCATATATTTTTATATTCTCATATGGAATAGTAGTTCCTATATTTGAAGCAGTAACATCATCTAAAGTTACAAAAGAATAATTCTTATCTAAAATTTTAGTTGAAAATTTAGTACCAGCTGGCATTGTAGCAGTTGTTACAGAAGTAGTATTTAAATTAACAGTAACAGATGCAGTAGCAGTTGTAGCAGAAGATGGTTCATATCCTAGTGTTTTTGCGTGTGATACAGCACTAGACCTTAAAACAGAACTATCTAGAAACATTTCATTTGCTAACATATTCATATTGTACCCAAGGTAATGAGTATTATACGCAAGAACATCTAACAAAGCGGACATTCCAGAACCTTCAAAATCATAATCCGTAAATTCCGTTTGATTTTTTAAAAAGGTTTTTAGGTTTGATTTAACATCATCAAAATCAAACTCTGTTACTCTTAATTTTTTATTATTGGCCATTATCGTACTCTCTCTAACAACATATCCATGTTTATTAATTCTGTGGGTGCATTTACAACATAAAATTCTATAGTAATTTCATAGGCATTTTTATCTAAATTGGGATAAGCCCGTACACCAATTAATCTTGCCCTTGGTTCAAAATTTTCTATAACATCTTCTACTTTTCTAGATAAAACAGCTGCTGTAATTGGAGTTAATGGCTCAAAAAGAAGTCCTCTAATACCAGAACCTATTTCTGGATGAAAAGGTTTTTCATAATTATTTGTCAATATAAGATTTCTAACTGATCTTTTTACTGCTAAGATATCCGTTACTTTATTAATATCTTTAGTAGAGGACTTAAAAGCAAAAAATAAATCCAAATCTTTATATTTTTGTGCATTACGTTCTGAATCATTCGTAAGTTGTGCATCTATAATTGCCATTTTAGACTCCTATAGGATTATTTATAATACTAACCCTCTTGTTTCATCCTAAATGCTTCTTGTTTTTTCCAACCAGCCTCTTTTGCAGTTACACGAATAAAAGGTTTGTTAGTCTCTACTTTAGCACTAGGATTTGGAATAGTAACCATAACTCTTTTACCTAAAGAAAAGGCCTTTTGTTGGTTAGATAACCTTTGACCAGACTTTAAATAATCCCTTCGCATTGCTTTTAGTATATTTTTATTAACATTGTTACGTTCACCTTTTGAGGTGTATCCATCACTTTTCTTTTTCTTTCCCATTATGTGTTCCTTTCATTTTCACATATTTGAACTTCATTTACAATAGCATCTATATTATTATGCCAATAGTTTAAAAATTTATGTACCCTTGGGTACTTTGGTTTAGTATCTAATGTTTGCCAAACAAACTGCTGTAAAATGTTTTGGTAATCTGGTAACCAATAGTAGACATTTAAGGTGACTAGAATCTTCCTTTTTATTATATACATTATGCCCATCTGCTATCCACTGTATCTAAACCCCAATAGATAACACTTACTGAATGAAACTTATCTACAGGATTTAAATCTCCTAGAAATAATGTTTTACCAGATATTGAATAATCTGTAATTCTACGTCCTTCAAAAGTCCTTCCAGGCCTGTCTACTCTTTCCACAACACGTATTGATACAACTTTTAAAGGTTCATGATCTAATGTTATTTCAGGCCAATTAGGCATAGAGACTTTTTCTTCACCACCTGTTTTAAATGTCATATGTACCAAAACTCGTTGAGTTGCAACTCCTTTAGAATTAAAATTAGATCTACTACTTGCTTTCCCAGCGTCACTTTTAGTTACCATAGTTTTAGGTGTTGCAACATCCTTTGTTCCAGACTCATAAGCAACTTGTATAGTTTCTTTTCCTTCTTTTAGAGCGGAAGGTATACTACCACTTTCCGATTTCCATTTTGCAGCTGTATCTTCTAAAGACTTTTTAAGATTATCCATTTCTGTACTAGTTGCAACTTCAGATATTGTTTCCGAAAGAGAATCTACAGTAGGTTCTAAAGCCTTTTTTGCTTCTTCTATTGCATCTGTAGCACCAGCTGGTAAATTCATATTAGGTATACTTCCACATATATCCAAACCACCACCTAAAGCTGAAGTTGCTTCAGAGACAATACTATCCAAACTATATCCAGCAGCTGTTAAAGATGGGCCAAAATTCTTTGTTATACTTGCAAGTTGTGATGTATAATCAAGACTACCAGCACCCATAGCTAATAAATTATTCATTTGATCTGGTAAACTTAAACCGTCCACAGTAGGTAATGCTGGGATCATTTTTTGAACATCTAAATCTAATAGATTTAAATCAACATTTAAATTTGCAGCTAAAGCTGAAGCAGTAGTTTCTAAACCACCAGTTATTTGTGATTCTAGATTATCAAATTTATCTAAAATATTTTTAAAATCTGTACTTTGTCCACAAATCATTTTTTAACTCCCATGTGTAAACACATCTGGACTTCCACCAGCTCTAGTATGGAGACAACTATCAGCATCACCTTGATCATTTACTGGAATATTATTAATCGTTACGGTAGAAGAACCATTAGCTGTAACCCAAACATTTTCTGAATGAGGAATGCCAATTGGATGACCAGTACCTTTACTACCATCTACTGATATAAGCTTATCATTTGCAAAGACAGTACTTTGAGGAATAGTTTTTATAATTCCTCCACCTGTATTTGCATCGTCATATCTTGCTACGTTTGGCATATTATCTCCTTACGATGGATTTAGTTTAATATTCGGGCCACCAGTGATTGAAATATCACCACCAGATGTATGTGTCCAAGTAGAACTACTATTTGATGTAAGTGTAGACTCTGTTTGAATAACCATTTGGTCAGCTGATTTAATATTAAGTTTATTTCCAGACTTGAACGATGAAATACCAGACAATGTTGTAATTGTCATATTGTTTTTTGCAGTTATATTAACATCACTACCTAAAGATGCTATTGAGAGCTTCTTACCTATAGACATTTTACTATAATCATTAACAATCAAAACATTATGCGTACCAACTGTACACTTCTTCCAACCACCTATACGTGTAAAGTGGTCACTATTGACATTAGTAGAAACATTTCCTTTAATTTCTTCTTCCCTGTTCCCTCCAGCATCTTTATATCCGATTTTGGTTCTTTGATTCTGACCAACTTTAAGTGTATAGTCTTTTTCTACCTCTAAAACATAATCACCTTTCACCAACTGTCTCATATCACCTTCTACAGTCATATTAACATTGCCTTTAACCAGAACATTAGAGAAGCCAGCAATAATCTCATAGTTATCACCTACAACTTTAACCATTTTATCACCTTTTGGATGAATTTCCTCAAAGGTGCCTGATTTGTGTTGCGTAAATACTCTTTCTCCGCCAGGGGTATCATCTATTTCCTTAATATGACCAGATTCACTTTCATGAACATGGTTAAAAGGATATTGTGCTGAAACATATGGGTCAGCAGTAGATAATATGGATTTTGGATCCAGTTCATCCCAAGTGGAACGAGTTTCGGCTGTGGAATTTAATTCTACTGTAGGGAGATGGGGTTTTGTCGCAATAGGAATCTTAGTGACTTTATCTTTTCTACGATTTACTAAAGAGTTATGGGTTTCGGAAGATTGACCTCTTGCTAATCTATTCGTATCAGGCTCACCTGTAACATGACCAGAAGACATAGTGTTCTCATTACCTTCATCATCAATTACAGCCCCTACTGGATAAGGCCCGTATACTGGTTTTCCTGTATATTCATCTTGTGTGGAGAATGGACTTCTAGGATCATTAAACCCTTTCTTGCAATCAGCAGAAAATGCTGGAGAGCCAGGCAAAGAACCTAAAATAACTGGTTGTTGTTTTTCATCAGCATCCCTAAAGAAACCAATAACCCAAGAACCTTCAACAAGAAAAGAGGGGGTATGTCCTAATCCATGCATTGATGGATCAGTAACAGGATGCATAACGTGAGCCCAAGGAAGATCATCCGTTGCAATCTCATTTAAGTCATCTGTATGATGGCCTAAACATCTTACACGTACTCTGCCTACACGTTCTGGATCATTTCTATCTTCAACAACACCTACAAACCATATGAAACCATCGTGGCCCATGTAGTTGCTTTTTTCTTCTAGCATCTTTCCTTATAAACTCCTTACGGAATATTTATAAGGAACTACTGATGTAGGTCTGGATCTCTGCCTAGTATTCCTTTAAATAAAGGTATTCTGTATTCCTCAATACTAAGTTCAGAATTATTCTCTACCTGTTGCATTGCCATAAAAGCTTCCTCATAGGAAGGAATGGCATCGTATATCACTTCTTTATGTGTTTTGACTACTCTATATACTATTGTATCAGTACTCATAGGGTTTATTTAGTAGTTGTGACCTCTTGAGCAATGTTTTTGAACAACATTTCTTTCTCTAATTTACGTCTTACGGTAGCCCATTGGGTTTCTTTTTCCAAAAAAGCCATTTTTGCGTGTTCATATCCCTTTCGTAGATATGCATTATATTGAGAAGGCTTTATCCACTCAATAAAGAAATACCAATTTTCTGGATCCACTTCTGTTACATTTGGTGGTATCATTGGTACGGTTTGTTCATATTCTTCAGTCATACCAATTCTTCAATCAATACGTAATCAATCGGATCTTTTCCCTTTCCCTTAATCTCAAAGAATATAGAACCCATATCCTTTTCCTTTACAGGCCTCCAAGATTTCGTTTTCTTAGACCAATAGACCAGATTATCGTTATCTACCTTCACTTCATCAAAATTATCAGAGTATACACCCAGCACTTCGCCCGATTTTCGCCGATCGCCAGTATTATACTCTACTTCACTACCTACTTTCATAACATTCTCCATTAATGAATCGTTCTATCAATTTCAGTTTCCGTTATATACCGTATATTAGGAAGGCTTTCCGCTACAACATCCAAAAGATTATTAATATCTTCATCTTTCAGCATTCTAACGTATAATTCCATAGCTGTTTTCATGAGCATAGCACCCATCATCATAGCTTTTTCATTATCTAGATGGTCATTTTTGAAGCAGAGCTTTGCTAGTTCTCTACCAAACTCTTTCATTTCCTCATCCGTAACCATAACATTCCCCTATATAGTATATATAAAAAGAGAGAGAAGCAACACTATCAACTCCACCCACATTTGGGAACTTTACTGGAGTCCAACCAACCTTAATGCTTCTCTCTCTCGGCACCCAACCAAGGAGAATCTATCCCCTTGGTTAGTATCTCAGCTTCACTAGA
>VTLG01010377.1_pt1 | contig 19066 bp, 44 predicted proteins | sample 4694571 | NCBI WGS metagenome assembly VTLG01 (sample SAMN12604809, study PRJNA352737) | marine metagenome | biome: ENVO:00000447; feature: ENVO:00000209|ENVO:00000569|ENVO:01000036; material: ENVO:00002151; isolation source: viral sequences binned using virsorter ...
GTAGAGAGTGCAGATGCTCGATAGCAACCAAAACCAGTATGCAGTGGGCTGACTGTCCACTAAAGAAGTGGAATAAGTGAGGATATTATGGCACAAGACTTTGAAAGAGCAGTAGCAGCCGACAGCAGTGGCGATGTAGCCATAGGTGATACTGCCAGAACAATTATGACAAGCAATAGTGATGATGCAATCGTGGGTATTCGCTTGGCTAACATTCACGCATCAGCAGCTATCACGGCAGATGTATATATTACATCAAGTGCTTCAGGTGGTAGTGCTGATAGCTATATTATAAAGAATGCCAACATTCCCTACGGTTCTAGCTTAGAACTGATAGATGGTGGAGCTAAGATAATATTGCAAAGTGGTGATGTTTTGAAAGCTGTATGTAACACAGCCAATAGTCTCAACGTGTGGGTATCTTACGTTGACGCAATCAGCACATAGGAGGACTAATGGGATATATAGGTAATGCGCCCGGTCAAAAAGATATATCTGCTTATACCAATATTGGTGCGCAACCTGCTGGTAGCGATGAACTCTTATTGTCAGATGCAGGCGTACTGAAAGCAGTTACAGTTGACAATCTTATTGCAGGAGCAGGTGGCGGTATTGACGTAGCCAGCCAATGGCGATTGACTGTAGATTTTGATGGTGCAAAAGACCCGATTGACGGCAACTGGGAGGAAGCAGACAACCCAACAGGATTTGGTGTATTAGGAAGTAGCATGACTCAAAGTAGTGGAGTATTTACATTTCCTTCTACTGGCTATTGGTGGATACAGGCACACGGTGAGTTTTATTATACTTCTGCTACTCAGTATCAATATATGGCTATCCGAACTACACATGACAATAGCACTTGGGCTTCAGCCACTAATCCGGGTCAAGGTTCAAATGGCAGTAGTAGTTATTTTTTCCAATGCGATTCTTCCTACATCTTTGATGTAACCAGTACCAGTACCCATAAGGTAGCCTTCAAGGTAGGGGTACAAGATGCAAATGTCACCACCAAAGGTGACTCTGGAAACAACGAAACACACGTCACATTTATTAGATTAGGAGATACATAATGCCATATATAGGGGGAGACCCAAACAGGTCAGCTTTACCTGTACTAACTGCTGACATCTCAGACGACCAGATTACTTTGGCAAAGCTGGCTGCAGGTACGGATGGAAATATTATTAGTTATGATGCCAGTGGAAATCCAGTAGCAATAGCAACTGGTAGTGACGGACAGGTACTTACTTCCGCAGGAGCAGGTAATCCACCAGCATTTGAGAATGCAGCAGGTGGTGGCATTACTCATGCCAGCCAATGGCGATTGACCACAAACTTTGATGGCGATAAAGCACCAATAGATGGCAACTTAGAACAAGTGGATGCGCCTTCAGATGGACCGTTTGGTACACTCGGTGCTAGTATGTCGGAGAGTAGTGGAATATTTACATTCCCTGCTACTGGTTTTTGGTACGTGAACTTTTTAGTTACGTATTATTATACAAGTAGCTCTACATATACCGATGCGCAGATAATGGGCACAAATGACAATTCATCTTACGGTACACTAACATATGGCAGAAGCGGTATTAATGCTTCGGGACCACAATACGCTAATATTTTTACAGACTATGTATGTGATATTCAAAACACTTCTACCCATAAGGTTAAGTTTCATGTCAAGACTGAGGACGATAGTGCAACTTGCAAAGGTGCTAGTGGATACAATTATACTAGTATGACATTTATTAGATTAGGAGATACATAATGGACGATATAACAGGCAGACCAGACCACATCGAGGATGTATTAGTAAAGCTCCACAAGGGGCAATGGTTCGGCTGGTCAGACAGTAAAGATAAAGTGTATGAGAATATTGTTATCCATGATGACCAATACAGCATACCAAGCAAAGCTAGTTTGGAATCAGGATTAGTACAGGCTCAAGATGACTTTGACTGGCAGGATGTACGCAGGAAGCGTAATGCACTACTAATAGATAGTGACGCATATCTAATGCCTGACTATCCTATGGAAGATAAGTCAGATTGGGAAGCATACCGACAATCACTCAGAGATATACCACAAGATTTTGATAATGCTGATGATGTGGAGTTCCCAGAGGAGCCAGCATAATGAGAAGCTACAAGAAGAAAGGTAAGAAGAAAAAGAAATGAATAAGCCTGCAGTAAGTATATTGGACTACGGTTTAGTAGTCGCTATATTGGCTATGCTATTATGGTGTGTATATAGTGTTGTACAAATACGTAGGCTAAGTATATTGGCTGAGTACAACAAAGTTCATGTGTGCTTTCTTACGGATGCGTTATATGGTCCTGTTCCACCTGAAAGTTACGCAGAATTGTGTGATCAGCTACGAGATGATTTATATAAAGCATGGTAGATATAACAGATGAAACAATTAACTTCATCAAAAGTTGGGAAGGGTTCTCGGAGAATGCGTACTATGACGTATCACGCTGGTCCGTTGGATACGGAACAATCGGTTACGAAGGAGAAGTTGTCACAGAGGAAGAGGCGGCGCAAAGATTACAAGATGTCGTTGCAACCTATGCAAGCAACCTCTCCAAAAAACTTACCTTTGAGCCAACCCCAAGTCAGACCACCGGTTTATTATCGGCGGCCTATAATCTTGGTGTGGGTGGGATTAGTAAAATTATTATTGCGTGTAATGCAGGCCAGTTTCAAGATGCTGGAAGAATGCTTAGACTCTACGACCACGCTGGAGGTAAGAGATTACCCGCCCTCACTAGGCGCAGAGAAGCCGAAGCAAAACTCATCGAAACAAGACCCCAACCCCAATCTAATGTGGTGGATAACAAAATGAGTAGAGGCGCACCACGAGTACAGTTTGCACGGGCCTATCATTTGTTGGACCAGAATGCCAGCATTGATACATTCACGTCAGTGGCACGAGAAGCTTTTGAAGATCGCTCCACTGTAGGTTTTTCTTATGATGATGCTGGTATAGGTGATTTAGATAGCCGTACAGTTATTTTACACGGCCAACATGAAGGTGCGGAGGACTGGTTTGCAAAGCATTACCCGGGTGTGACAGTGGTACGGGAACACAATCAACCTCTCGTTGTACCTGAGCCTCCTGTGAGCCGAACAAAGGCACTTGTGGGGTTACATGGCAGTGCGGATGGTAGCTGGGGAAACCCAATTTTACCCGAAACCCAAGCACTAATAAAGGAAGCAAAGATAGAAGCATACAAGGGATTGTCTAACGAGAGTGCTGATACAGTAAAGGTACTCAAGGACATCAATCCTGATATGTTCATATTAATCAGATTATTTGCTAAAGTAAATAAGCAAGCCAGCCGACCACAACAGTTCCTTAATGCGGTGACGAAAGATGCGTTGAAGTGGTATGATGTAGGAGTTAGGCACTTCGAGGTACACAATGAGCCTAACCTAAAGATAGATGATTCCGCAGAAGGTATGTGGGATGTGTGGGAAGATGGAGCAGAGTTTAGTTTATGGTTCTTATCCATAGTATCAAAGCTAAGACAGGTGATGCCAGATGCTCAGTTTGGTTATCCAGGTCTATCTCCTGGACACTACATACCGGGTGTGCGCTATGACCCAATACGATTTTTCAACGAAAGTTGGACAGCAGTTGACGAATCAGATTTTATTTGTGCGCATTGCTATTGGGTTACAAGGGAGCAGATGTATTCGGATGTAAGTGGTAAGTGGTATAAGCGATATCACAGCAAGCAGAAACCTATTATGATCACTGAGTTTTCTAACCCTTCACCTGATGTACCTAAACACGAAAAGGGGTTACAATATGTAGAGTATTACAAGAGCCTTAACAATGTACACTCAGCCTACTCATTCTTGAGTACAGCTAGTAGTGGATTCAAACATGAGACATGGCATGGCTCGGATATTGCAACATTAGTTGGACAGAGAGATGGACGTTAATCTTGAGAGTATATTAGATAGAATACGGGACCACATTAAGGTACTTAATCACTCATCGGAACGTATGGCTAATGCGTTAGATGGGGTAGAGGACGACTTGAATGAATTGTCACAACGTGTTAGTGCTATAGAAGCTAATTTAGGTTGGCTTATGAAGCTGATCTGGATAATATTAGGAGGTATTGTTATGATAGTATTTAGGATGTTTGCACCCCCAGTATAGAGGAGACAACATGAATAATCTACCCGTTTTAGAACCGGCGAAATCGCCCGGGTGTTATTACACGCGCCTAGATTACACAGCACAATGGGAACAGTACTTTTTATTGATTAGTGATGTGCATTTTGATGCTAAAGGCTGTAATAGAAAACTAATCCGTAAACATTTAGAACAAGCTAGGGTGCGTAATGCACCTGTTTTTATTTTTGGGGACTTACTTGACTTGATGGGTGGTAAGTTCGACCCTAGAAATTCTAAGCACACTCTACGTTCTGAGTATGCTATGGATGATGACTACCTGGGTAACGTGTGTGAGGATGCCGCAGACTTCCTAGCTCCATACGCAGAGAACATAGCCCTGATTAGCATGGGCAACCATGAGTTTGAGTATCGACGTAGGCATGAGATAGATCCACTAACTATTGTAGCGACGCACCTCAAGATAAAGACAGGCGTTTCTCCGATAGTAGGACCATACACTGGCTGGATACAATTCAAAACTAAGTATGCTAATGGTGGTAGACGTAAGACTATCAATATGAAGTATCACCACGGTGTAGGTGGCAACGCACCTGTAACTAAGGGTGCTATCCAGAGTAACCGTAGTGCTGTCATGTGGCCCAATGCTGACATAATAGTTAGAGGACATATACATAATAGGTTTGCAATGCATATGCCTGTAGAAACTATTAGTAGTCACGGTAGGATAATGACTGACCAAGAACGTGTTTATCTTCAGACAGGTTGCTATGTGTCTGACATAGATGATGGTAATAGCTGGTCTAGTCGTAAAGGATTTGGTACACCTGCGATGGGTGGTTACTGGCTCAGAGTATATAATGATAACTTATCTAATGATATTGTGACGGTACAGTACCAAGCTATACCTACTGACTAATGAATCGTAAGGACCTGAAACTGAAGCTATTTGATGAGCGTGACCGTTGCGACTGGTGTGGCCACTGGTTGAATAACGAGGGCGATATGCATGAATGGCTTCTCAAACGTAGTGCAGTCCCCAAGAGTAAGAAGAAGAAAATATTTGATGAGCGAAACTGTTCGTTGCTACACCATAGTTGCCACATGGAGTTTGGTCAGACAACAGCAATGAAAGAAAGGTTAGCTCCAATCTTTGTGTCACGCTATGGCAAGGAGAGTATGCTGGACTTTATTGACTCTCTATCATTAAGATCTTCCCGGGAATACGTTGCTCTAATAGAATCTATTTAGACTGTTTTGATGTATACTACAGTATCATCCGTTGGGGTTGAGCTATGCGGATGAATTTACCTTAGAGAATACTTAGTCAATCCTAGAAATACTTTCCTGCCGTCACGCTCAACCCCACTTATGAAAAGTCCCTAATTTCTAATGTGTTTTATTATTTTTTGTGATAAAATACTGATATGAATAATCAACATATTCAAAAAGAGTCGGACGAGAAGGTGACAGCTTCGTGGGTGGTCAATCGAGGACTTCGTGAGATGGTCTCCCAGCGTGCACAAATAGAGGATCGATCAGAATCTTCGCTAGTTAGACAAATCCTACGAGAACACTTCTCTCATTATAGATACCAGACCGGAACGGTTGCGTACCCATATATGCAACCGGCCCAGAAGGTATAAACAACAACCTACACTAACAGGAGGAAAAGATTTATGAACAATAAGTCAGATATTGGCTTTGTTGCTCGAGCCCTAAAGGGTGCAACAAGTATAGCCGATCCAATGTCAGAAACATGGGAAGCGAATCTTCCTGTGTCCGCAGTATACATCTGGACACATAATGGTAAGCCGGAGTTTAAAGAGGGAGTACCTCGTTACGGTGGCTTTGCCGCTTCATCCGAGGCAGTAGACGAATTGTTGTCTACAAATGATTTGACTGTTCCTACTGAATGGGAACTTACAGATTTACATGGGAGAGAGGGTGCATATGGGGCATACCTTACCCGGAAAGTAGTAGTAGCACCTATAGGGTTTCGGTTACGCTGGCTGGACCAGACAGGTGGATATCAAACACAGTTTGATAGAGAGAATGGGTTCACACGCCGACATGTACAGGTACTAGCCGGTCTAGGCCACATGAATAAAGGCACTCCAAAGTTTGCTGGCTATTGTGTACTCACCGCTAAGGGTTATCAAGCGGGCAATCTCATGGATTCACTTCGTGACTTTTTCAATGCCATTGGTCCTGCTCGAAGGGCTGCTGGCGCAGACAATGGTATAGCTCAGTGTGCTTTCTGGCATAGCATTGGTACTTTTGGTGACGAGCCAGAGTACGACCAGGTAGGGTCATCCGCAAAGAGTGTTATCACACCACTGCGACCACATCCTTTCTATTTTGGTGGCGAGGATGTTACAGAGGAACGTCTTAGGACTATCTTTGTAGGGCGTGAGAACTACGAGAATTTTACTAACATTGCTGAAGGCGCAGAAGAGTGGTTGAAAGCATGGAATAAAGGATCTGACGATATAGATACTCCTATATTAGATGAGCCAGTATTCGCTACGACAGAAGAGTCTATCAACTCATTGTTCTAGTGACACCTGAAACGACTGACCAGTATATCGAGGATGTTGGGGGGCGTAAGTATTTTACTATGCTTCCTAACCTCCTCGATGATGCTGGATTATCCCCTTATGCCTTTCGTTTATTAGTACATTATTACAGAGTATGTGGTGGCAACAACAGTTGCTATGAGGGTGTACGTACTACAGCCAAACGTACCTGTATGAGTGTAGGTAAGGTGAGTGAAAGCAGAAGGGAGTTGGAACAAGATGGTTGGATAAAGTTACGAGCAGAACAATTCAAGAATAGGCCTGCTCCCACACTAGTTGTAAGCATACAAGATCGCTGGAAAGAGAACATGGAACAGTATGAGCAAGGTTCTCCTCCAGTCAAGGCTAAGGCAAAGAAAAAAAAAGCAAAGCCCAAAGTCACCGACGCAGAACAGTCAATCAAAAATCGTACAGTTGGTATCAAAGATGCTTACGTGGAATTATTGGGATATGGCCCCAAATGGTATCAAGGAGAAGGTAAAGCTGCCCGTCAGATTGCAGAGAAATATAGTGTATCGCAATTCAGACAAGCTTATACGTATTATAAGAGCCAAAAGTTTTGGCAAGACAAGAAGCTGAGTTTAAGATTCTTGTTACAACAAATGCCAGAATGGGAGAGGAATAATGACAGAGAAAAAGCAGGACATAGTACCTCATCAGATATTGGTGACTTCCTTGCCGGAGTCTCCGGTTGACTTTAGTGTCTTCGATAGCTTTGATGTCACTTGGCATCCTAAGTGTAGAGAAGCGAAGGCTAAAGTGTATACATGGATTGAATCCCTTATAGAAGGAGAACCAGGGGGGATTGTATTGTGGAGTAAGAACTATGGATGTGGTAAGACACATCTAGCCAGAGCTGCATACAGGGCTTTAGGTGCTGTACCTACTCCGCCTTATGGTTTTAGAAAATTTGGAGAGTTTATAACCTCGGAGGATTTTTACCAGTTGATACGAGACAGCTATGCACATGGATCTCCGACTCAATTGTTCAAAGATTGGGAGCAATCTCCTTATTTTATAATGGATGACTTTGGAAAAGAGTATGCCGCCAATATGGAGTGGGCCAGAGAACAATTCTATAAGCTAATCAATCGTATCCACGAACATAAAAGCTTTTTGTTGACTAGTAATCTCACACCTGCTGAGTTAGGAGAGCGGATAGGTGGAGCTTCTATGTCTAGACTAATTGGTATGTGTGGCCAAGATGGTTTTGTAGATATGTCGGACATACCTGACTATAGGGTTAAAAATCATGGGAAAAATAGAAGAGTTGGGGCGCAAGCGACAACAGTCGCACGGAAAGCGGGGAACACACCGCCTTTTTAAAGATCCCAATGCTGAGAATATCGTTGGGATAGCTGGCGAATTTGCATTCGCAAGTGAGTTTGGTTTTACTATAGATGAAGATGACCTATGGCAACGGCCTTGGGGTGATGGTGGAGTAGACTTTGAACTGGCTAATGGGCTCACTATAGATGTAAAGTGTGCTCGTAAGCCAGTTTTTCTTTTGGTAAAAGAAACTGATATAGAACAGGTAGCTGATGTGCTAGTGCTAGGTAAATTCATTGATGTAGATACCATCAAGTGGGTTGGTTGGACACTTGGTAAGATGATGAAGCATGCTGTTATGAAAGATTTCGGATACGGTATCCGTAGCTATGCATTGCCAGCAGAAGATCTTACACCAATGGATAGATTGAAACTTTTTTTGAAAGACAATGGACATAATGATTTAGGAGATATATGGTTATGAATAATGAAGCACTGACACTGACACCATCACAACTAATACCAGAGACTTACCTTGAACTATTGCAACAGGTCAGGGGCTTAGGAGATGTAGAGTTCTGGTCTATTGGGGACATTGCTACTTCATTGGAAGATGAAGCATCCGATAACCCTAAGAAAAAGAGGGCAGTACGGCAGGCTATCGCAGATGTCAGTGGTGTGTTGCCAGACACAGTGCTAAGGTACAAGAATTGCGCAGAGTTTTTTCCACCAGAGGTACGTGAACAATATGTTACCCTAACTAGGTATCACTTCAGGGCAGCACGTTCTGCAGGTAGCCTAGATGCCGCAAAATCGTGGTTGACAAAAGCAGTAGAAAGCGCGGATAATTATGGGGGAGTACCTATGCCAGTGAGAACACTGATCGGACTTATAGCTGACGCAAGAGACCGTAAGGATAAAGTGAAGTCTCAAAAGCGGCAGTTAGCCAACAACATAAAGCGTGCTGAGTCAGCTTTAGATAGAGCTATTAGTTTATCAAGTCAACTAGAGCTACCTAAAGGGTTGCGTGATTCATTGTTCGCTGCCTTAGCATCAGTACAAGATGTATCGGTTGAATGGAATGAGCAAAAGTAAACTAGAAGACGAACTATCACAGCAGCTAAAGCTACTCAAAGTTAAGAAGCCTGAAAGAGAGTATCGCTTTAGTAATGCTAGAAGGTTTAGGTTTGACTTTGCATGGCCTGAAGAAAAGGTAGCATGTGAGGTACAAGGAGGGGTGTGGGTAGGAGGCAGGCATAATCGTGGCAAAGGCTATGAGAATGACTGTGATAAGCTGAATCTAAGCCAGCTTGAAGGATGGCTCTTGCTATATGTTACCACCACTCACATTGCAAGGGGTGATGCCGCAGAACTAATTCGTAAAGCACTGAAGGTACGTAAGCTAAAACCACCATTTTATAATGATGGTGATGTAGTATAATTAGGTTACATAATTCGGAGGATTATAAGATGAAGAATGGCTGGAAGACAACTGAGTTTTGGGTCTCTGTAAGTGCTCTAGTAGCAGGAGTGATTGCTTCTGTTCAGGGTTATCTACCCCCAGAAGCTGCCGCTTGGGCAGGAGCTATAATTGCAGGGCTTTATGCATTCAGTAGAGGTCTTGCTAAACAAGGGCAATAGCTTTATAATAATAGCTATCACCTCCTTGGTAGCGGAGAGATTACAGGTTTTTCTCCTTTCCTCCTGAATTTCTCCAATCAGTACCGCAGGGGAGGCTACGTAAGTAGCCTCCCCTTATTTTATTCCACTATCATTACGTCTACTAGAAATGCCCCTGCTGGACTCCAACGGTCTCGTACTATTCGTCCACCCTTTATCCAGGGTGGCTCTCTCTGTAGGAGATCCAATCGAAAACTGCCATCGTCCAGTCGATGGATGAGCCCACCACGATCAATGCACAGGTACGTATTCTTTAGCTCAGGGATATAGAATTTTGTACCAAGTGGGAACTCACTTGGGCAGGCGACTGTAGCATATTTCTCGTGCCACCACGACCAGTGATGCCATCTACCCGACCCATCTGTCAGCCATGATGTACACTCACCGTTGACCACGTTATCTGGGTGACAATTGGGCCCAAGATTAGGCGGCCAATAGTAACTCAGCCTTGCCCTTAGCTGTGGTTCTACGGTAGGTTCTACTGTTGGTGTAGGTGGTACTGGTGTGTTCAACTGTACATCTATGTAGGGATTGGGTAGCGTGGCTTCAGCTACTGGTTGCTCTACTTCATATGACCTGAAGGTGTTCCATATAATAACGCCTGTTACAAAACCAGCCATCATAGATAGTGAGATCATAATTACTGCTATTTCTCGTCTTGATAACATAACTAACCTCCTTGTTAGTTCATATATATATGCCACAGATTCATGTATTCACATTCTGTGACGTGTTTCATTGCTTCTTCCATTAATATATCCATGTCTGTTGTATCACATTCAAAAGCAGGCCATCCACTTAATACAAATGCAGGCGGTAAAGCTGATGGTAATTCGTCTGCAGGTATGACTACAAAGTTTGTATTATATGGAGTGCTTGCTATGTAATACTTCATTTGATAATCCTTTTGTCTGGGTCTACCTTTAGTTCTACTTGTGATGGTATTCCATGACAGAAACTACCGTAAGACCATCGCAAGTTACGTCTAATTTCTTTGATGCCTGACATTACCTCTTCCAGTTCTGTGTTGGTAGGAGCAGCAAGGTAATAGCCTGCACCACTGTCTTGTTTACGTATCACTACAGGTTCTCCTGAATGGTACACTATGAAGGTGTCTCCACGCTCTATGCCTGCACGTAGTATTGTGTATGCAAGGTCATCCTTAGAAGTTTTACCTGTTATGACTAAGTTCTTTCTGTTTCTCTTAGCCACGCCCCATGTAACGGCTTGTCTTTTTCTTATCTTTGCTTTCTGCCTTGCGTTTTTGGGTACTCTCTTGAATACATCCTTCAGTCGTAATGTCACGCCAGCCCAAGGCCATCCACTACGTTTACCATGTATATTCCCAACATAAACAAGGTGAAACTTTCTGCCACCAGAATTTTTTATAGGCTTAGGCACGCCTGTCATTTGTTTTGCTTTCATTCGCTAACCTCATCATGCAGTATCTTATTTAGATCTGGACACATACTGTCATCTATCCCAAACATTTCGTTGTGGATATCCCGCCTCCACTGGTCTGACTTTGCGAATGGTAGTAGTTTGCATTCTCGAATGCAATAGCAGTACGTCCATACAGTACCTAACCTTGTACCAGACGGATAGTAATCCGCCTGGTCTTTAGGTGTTTTATTCTTTTTCTTCTTCCTGCGTTTCATAGTCATCGTCTAGGATAGGTGTCTCGTAGCCGTCATCGCCTTCCCAAGTCACCCAGTCTACGTACTCAGCCTGCTCTACAGCCTTGAGGACACGCTTGACCAGTACATCCTTATCTAGATGTCTGGTGTTGATTGTAGCTATTACTTTCTCATCGAAAGTACTAATCTGTATTGATGCCATAGGGTGTCAGTAGTCCTCCTCTAGGCTCTCGCCTGCATAGGTTGGGTCAAAGTACTCGTCTTTATGGTACGGATATATACTATCATCCTTGTAGCAATCGTCACACCATGCACCTGTGGGTATACCGTAGGCATCGTAACGATTGAGTGATTGAATTTCACCTTCCTTATCACAGCCTTGACACGTCCATCTCCAATTCATGGCGACTAAGATATCATCTATCATATGTTCACCTTGTATAAGAGGCGATTGGATTTTGATTTGCGTGTTCTACTATGTCACGATGCAGTGCCCCTACTAGTGTCTCAACATCTGCTAGTTTATGTAGTGCAGCTTGTAATTCCTCTGCTAAAGGAGAGTATGTGATTGACCATTCCTCTCCGTCTACACCTAGATTAGCCTTAGCATTCTTGATGATATGCTGTGCATTCCATAGTTTTGTTTTGATCTTGGTAACTTCTGCTTGATATGGCTCAGTCATGCTGTCACCTCCTTGTTTCGTTCAGCTATGTGCATGTCTATGTTGACCTCGATAACATCCCAGTTGATACCTGTTTCGGCATCAGCCCTGTTATGAATGCCATGTAGAATGTCCTCTGCCTCAGCACGAGATATGTCAACCCCCATACGTTCGGCTGTGTGAAGCACGTCATCTACGTGCCACACATGGACAGCAATCGCTGTATCAGGCTTGTAGTACCTTGCCATGCGTTCTGTGTGTTCTTTTATTGTTGTCATCCTTGCACCTCCTTATCTTTCTCAAGTTTGTCAAACTTACCCTGTAATTTTTTAGTGATTTCTTGTTTCACCTTCTCATTCATCTCATCACTAAGACCTATAACTTCAAAGTGGTCATCCCAGAAATCGTGTCCGTCTTTGTTATCTTTTTGTTCTTTCATAGTTTCACCTCGCACTATGTCTATTGTAGTGCTGGACATGCCAGCCACTACCATCAATGTAGTTTTCTGTGTCTATTATATTGTGGGTAAAACATCTACCACACATTGGCTCATCCCAAGTACCATCCTTGAGGATGTGGTCAGCAACCACATCCTCATTGGCATCATCACCTACCTTTAGTGGTACATGAGCAGTAAAGGCAGTGACGATATCGCCACTGCCACACTGACTGCATTTGTAAGTACTCATACTGTCACCTCTTGTTCAAGAAACAATGGTTGTACTTTCATTATGTCATCGAATGTTGTCACCATTTGGTGTTCCTCGTTTACTGCATATATATACCATTTATCTTTCCATTCCCAACAGTCAATTTCATTGCCATTACATACAACACATGGCTGTTGGCTGCCAATTACTACAAGCTCACCGCAGTCTGCACACCAAGATTTATATACACTCATATTACCTCCTTTACACTAACTAGCATTTCACAGTATCCATGCCCACCTTCAATGAGAACATAATCGCAGTAGTCCCCATTGTAATGCAACATAGGACAGGAGCATGCTTCATTCTCATAGTTTTCGGTAGTATCCCAGTATTGGTATGGACAATCCAACAATTCCTCTGTAGGTTGTTCACCACACCGTCTATCAAACTTAGCCTCCTCCTTTGAAGAGGCTAAGTCCAGAAATTCTAGTACCAACTTATTCTTATGATCTATTTTTTCAACAGTCATACCACCTCCTTATCCTCATCCTTTTCCTCGTCATCTACATCATCTGCATCATGTGTATCCCAACTCATCTCATCCTCCCAATTCTGCAGGTGTTCTCCAAGTTCTAGATGGTCGTTATCCCATATCATGATGCAGGTATCCAAGCGAATCCTATGAAGCATCCGTTATCGGCATCATCAGTACCATAGTTTGCGCAAAGGAACGGTGTGCCTTCAGTGGGTTGTTGTAGTTTGTCATCCCAATCTGCCTCATGCTGGTCGCTCATGTACTCAAACTCAGGGCAGGCACGTTGCTTCTGTCCTAGAGCTTCATATGGGCAGAGTGTTTTTTTGTCCCTCAATGAGTAGAGAGGGTATCGCTCTATCAGGTCACCGCCACATTCCTCACATTGTGTATAGCCTGTATAGTCCCCATTTGATACATGATGCAGAGTGATATGTTTGTCACTCTTGGGCATATTGAATACATACTCATCACTGATTAGACTCTGGTCAGTATTACTGCATTGCATGCAGACGTAGTGATATACTTTCTTAGCCATTGTTGTACTCCTCTATGCCTCTCATATTCAGTGTAGCTACTCGTTGAGCATACTCCACATCAGTCTCTATATGACCTACATCTTTATTGAGAAAGTCCTTATGTGTTCCTTCAAAGTCCATGTCGTGCATCTGGTCGAGAGTCTTACACAAACTAGGGAATACAGAGATGGCATGGTCAGGATGGAAAGGTATATGCAATCCTAAATCCTCATGGTATCTGTCTAAATCCCTAATGAATGCCTCAATATGTGGCAGGCACGTCTTGCAGATATGCCTCCCTTTCTCTTTAGGGTATGCGTAACCCCAATAGTCTCCTACATCATCCATAGAGTGTGTTGTATTGCATACATCACAGCCGAACTTCTGTTGTCGCTTAGTTATTCTAGTTAGCATGTCTTAGTTCTCCTTTATCGCTAGTGCGATATGCATAAACATCAGAAGACTCACGATCAGAATGAACTGATGGTGAGTCTCCAATATGTCCAGTATTATATTTACCACAGTAACTCCTGTGGAATCTCAGATTGCACCCAGCTTGATAGCTGACCAGCATGGTCTTCTATCTCACTAGCATTGCCGACTAACTCATCAGCTACAGTCCGTACAGCCTCGATGGCTTCTTTGAAATCGGTTGCTAACTCGTGGGTAATAGTCTCTAGAGCAGTCTCTAGGTCGTCTAGCTGGTACTCTACATCACTAACTTTGTCCTCTAGATTAGAGCCTTCGTTACTGCAGTATGTTGCATACTCTGATGCTTGGTCAGTTATCGATACTAACTGCCCCCAGTCTGCTGATGGTAGCTTGGGTAGCTTGTCTGCCTTCAGCAGTTTGATGCCTTTCTGTAGCTCGTACATGCGCTCATTGTTTCTATCTAACCAATTCATAGTATCGTGCATGTCACTTGCTGGTATCACCTTCAACAATCTTTGCCACCAACTTTGTGTGCGTGCCGATTGCCTGGTCTCCGACAGTATAGATTCGTACTTCTTAGTGACTACGTAGGTAGTATCTATCACATCTCGCAGGGTAGTGTACTGTTGTCCTTCATTATCTATTTTATGTTCTAACATATTTATACTCCTTTTTTGTTTGGTGAATTATCTATGTGATACATCAGGTTATTCACTGACCTGTGTTGTTGCGCCTCCAGACAGCTTGTAAGGGCTGCTATCAGCGACTTGAGTACTGTCCTGTGCGTTATCGTAATAGACTCCACATGTTCCTCCTCAGTGTACTCAACCTCCTGCGTTGTGTGGTCATACAAAGGCATCTTATGTTTGAGTGCCTGCTCGATAACGACACTGTTGTCGAAGCTGTAAGCCTCGTCCCTCTTGAATGATACTATCATTAGCAACCTCCTATGGTTGTATATTGCATTGTGCTTTTCAGCATATGACTGGTCAGGACTTGCACCTGATTTTTGATCGATAGCACTATGCCCAGTCGGATACATATCCTAGAAGTAATCCTCTAGGTGCAGAGATAGCTCGGCAGTGGGTTCACCATCTAAATCAGCTATCATTTTCACGTCACTGACTGATAGTCCAAACTCATCAGCCATAGCCTGCCAGTACTCATCTATATTGTCGTATTCTTTTGGGTCAATCATTATTCACCTCCGTTATATCTATTGTGTTCGTTAGTAAATACACCACCTGATAACAACTGCTTGCTCATAGGTGCAGTCTCTGCCTTGAACTCCAGCATCCAGCCAGTGAAGTCATGCACCAACTTCACTGCTTCCATATCATCATTGTCTAACCGTTCAAGCAGTAGCCTGATTCCAACCTTGCCAATAATCTCCTGCACGTCATGTGTCTTGTTTATGAGCAGGATAAATGCTCGCTGGTCTTTCGTTACATATAGCTCTTGTTTCATATCAGCCTCCTATTGCCAGATACACCATTCTAGTTGATGAGTCTTGATATATTGTACCATTGCATCTAGACCCTGTTCTGTCCCTATCTGGACTAACTCTGCAGTATCCTCCTCATCCAGATAGTCACCACCAGTTGTTAGCCTCTCTCCTGCATATTCACCGTCATGAAATTCTATCTCGCCTTCGATACGCCATGCATACTGGTCAGGCTGACCTGCTTGATAGGGTACTGATGCTATGTGATAGCCCATGCAATTAGCATAGTGCCAGCCTTGATTGACATAATCCCATCCATCACCATCACTGGTACACCATGTCCAGATTACATCAATATCGTGCTGCTTCACAAAGTCTAAGTCCTCACCATAAGATTCAAAGAAGTCATCACCATCAGTGTGAGGGTTATCAATAGGCTTGTACTTCTCCCTCCATTCATCTATCTCATCGTACTGATTCTCTGGTATGTAGCTCCATCCTTTCCCATTCATAATGTATCCTCCTCTTACCATTTGTAAGGACTTATCCTCCGCCAGTGGCGAAGGATAAGTTTTGTTCAATTCAATGTAATCAGTCACTGTCTTTTCCATGTATATAGTCTACGCCTTGCTCCATCCTGTATAGTTGTAATCCTTCCCATGCTTGCTCTGCTGCTTCTGGAGTCAAGAGTATCTTGTCGGGCGGATATTGCATCCATACCTCTGTTTCAGAATAGTAAGCCTCTTCTGTGAATGGATAGCGCATTGCCTTTTGGATAAGCTCGAAACCTGCCAAGATTTCATCACCACAGTTTTGACACCAGTAGTACTCACCTGATATCTCACCTTGCTCGAACTCATAGCGATGCTCATAAAGTCCACCATCAAGATGGTCTTTCAGCCACTCGTCACGATTCTTGTATTCGATATCGTCTTGTGTTGCTGGATATGTATCCGGCTCGCATTGGCATAACTTAGTCATAGTCAGTCCTCCTTTATATAGTCTACATTCTCTGTGAAGTCAGCTATTGTCCATTGATTGCACTTCATGCAATCACAATTTATTGACTCGACATGCTCTACTGGATTCTCACTGTTATGTGGAGATATCTTGTTGAACATATCCTCAGTCATTCGTATCCGCTCGATGTCGTAGTCATCCTCTATCTGGTCAGTAAACAGATTGTAGTAACCACTGTGATTGAAAGGATGTCTACCCTCTACCAATTGCCTTATCATTTTCTCTAAATCTTGAGCATCCATAGTCTAGTGTCCTTTGGGATAGTAGTGATGCCAATCCTCTCTAGCATCATCAGTTTCTATTCGTTCTATAGCATCTCTGACTGTCCATCCTTTGTTTAGGATTAGGTCAACAAGGTAGCGATATTTCGTGTTGCTCATGCGGAACTTGTCCATACCAACAATGAGAATAACAAGCAGGTCATGTAGGTCTTGGTTCGTGCTAACTTTTCCAGCCTTTAACTCAGCTAACATTTTTTTCAATATATCTATTGTGTTTTGCTCTTGATTAGGTGCTATCCAATCTATCATCTTATTTCCTCCTGTACTGTTTCGGGTACATTGCGCACGTGGTCGGGCAAGTGTGCTTGATTGATGTATATGTTACTGTCATGCCCTTGATTTTCTTTCCTGTACTGTACTCTGTTACTGTGACATGATTGGCGGAACTCATACCGTTCATGTATACGATATCCGCATAGCATCCACCTTTTCCAGCTATTGCATCCTGTATTCTGTTAGGTGTATATCCATGAGCGGGAAACATTATTATCACTCGGTTATCTCTCAACCAGTCAACCTTTGCACAGAGCATGCAGTCTCGACATTCTCGCTGGTCTGAGGGACATAAGACCATCAAATTTTTATCAGTCTTATGGGTTGGGATTGCCTCTGGAGTAACCATAGTAACGGCTGGATATCCCAACTCAAGTGCCTGGTCTTGCTCTTCCAGCTTATCAATACTCGCCAACACTCGTGCACCTTCCCAAGCTGAATGAGGTACGTTATATGGTGATTTCCAACCGTGAGTATATGTATAAGCCAGAGAACTATAGCCAAGCCTCTGAGCTCTTCGCTCATAGTCCACCATAGCACGTCCTATTATTCCCGCTGCCGTCTTGGTTCGTGCATCACCTGAAACATGGATACGAGCGTGGTTGCGAGGACGGATAGCCCTCAAGCTATCCGCCTCTATTCGTGCTAACTTGGTACTAATCATCTGAGTTTTTGCTCCGCTATCGCTACATCTATATCGTTATATTCGGGGAAGAACCTCAGCATTATATATTGAATGTCTGATATGTCTGAGGGTTCTCGATGGCGTATATCATGGACACTGTCAAGGTCATTCAATAGTGCCAGAAGTGCCCGCCCTATCAATAGGGTTGCTCGTGGTTGTAATTCTCCCTCTTCATTTATGATACGTGGATGCTCCAACTCTGGATGTACCTCATTTACAAAGTCGAATCTCTCTTGCCAGTCATTGGAGTAAGTGAAAGTTGCCTTAGCCATTATGCATACCTCCAGACAACGACACTGCAATCACGGCAATAACCTTGCCGGTTGAGTTGTCCATATCGTACTATTTCTTCGCAGGATGTACATCTAATCGGGTTACTCTTACGGTCTGGGGGAGTTAGTACGGCTTTGATGCGGGGATTGTCTAACAAATTGCTACTGATTTTAGTATCCATGCTGTACTCCTTCAGGCTTGAGCCTGTATATACTGTCGGATATAGTCAATATTATACACGAATTATCATGATATGTGGGATTGATGCAGGGTTATGTATTGTGTGGAGATGCGCCCTCTCGTACTCGTTGCCCCTGTGTGTACGCTGCTAACACAGACAGACAACGCAAGCAGTACTGCAACAGTGTAGAGTATGGGGGAATGCGTGACGCTAAATACTGTGAGCTTTATACTTTCAATGTTAAGATACTTAAGTAGTTATATATACGTAGTAGTTGTAGTACTAAAAGGTTAATGGGGTTCTACTCAAGCACAAACATACTCACTCGGGTTTCTAATAGGGAACTAGTGGGGTAGGTACCAAATCGATTAGCGACCGCCTTGAAATCGGGTCCCCCCGCCCCCAAAAGAATCATTTGAAAACTTTGCATATTTCATTGCCCTATCACGAAAAATCATGTATAATCACTTTACGTCTAGACTATAGGAGTTATAATTATGCCAGCAGGAAATCCTCAAGCTTACATCGCACAAGGCATGTCACCGGCAGCCGCGTATGCTAAAGCTTACAATAAAAGCTACATAGGTAGCCAAATGGGAGCCGGAGTTAGTGGTGGTTCAATGGGTGGAGGCGGAGCTATGAGTAAAGTTCCCCCAAAATCTCCCCCTAACATGCCTTCTTCACCAGGAGCAATGGGAATTAACCGTCCACCAGGCCAAGCACCAGGCCAAGATAGTGGAGTTATGGAACAGGTGATCCAAATGGTAGACAAGGTTTTAGCAATAGCTAAA
>VTLG01010604.1_pt1 | contig 19065 bp, 17 predicted proteins | sample 4694571 | NCBI WGS metagenome assembly VTLG01 (sample SAMN12604809, study PRJNA352737) | marine metagenome | biome: ENVO:00000447; feature: ENVO:00000209|ENVO:00000569|ENVO:01000036; material: ENVO:00002151; isolation source: viral sequences binned using virsorter ...
ATACAAGTCCTAGTATTGAGCCATATAGAGCTAATGCTTTTACTCAAAAAACTAAAACAGGTAGTTCACTACTTAAAAATAAATTTCTAGAAGAGAAGCTAGAAGAATATGGTGAAAACACCGAAGAGGTGTGGAAAAGTATTATAACTAAAAATGGAAGTGTACAACATTTAGACTTCCTTACTGATTGGGAGAAAAATGTATTTAAAACTGCAGTAGAACTTGATCAGAGATGGGTAATAGACCATGCGGCTGATAGACAGGAGCATATATGTCAGGCCCAAAGTTGTAACTTATTCTTCCCTTCAAATGTTTCGAAACAAGAATTACACAATGTACATATGCGTGCATGGAAAAATGGTGTAAAAACACTTTATTATTTAAGAAGTGAAGCAATAAAAAGAGCGGATGTAGTCTCGGATAAAGTGCTCAGAGAATACATCTTTGATTATGAAGATGAGTGCTTGGCGTGTGAGGGATAAAATGAGTTTATTACTACAAGAAAGAGAATTTTATAAGCCATTCAATTATGCTTGGGCTTATGAAGCATATAAAACACAGAATCAAATGCATTGGATTCCAGATGAAGTGAATCTTGCTGATGATTTGAAAGATTTTCGTGAAAATCTAAGTGAGGATAATAGATTACTATTAACTAATATCTTTAGATTTTTTACGCAAGCAGATGTTGATGTCGCAGGTGGTTATGCAAATCACTATCTACCGACATTCAAGCAACCTGAAGTAAGAATGATGTTATCATCATTTGCAAATATGGAAGCTGTACATCAAGACGCATACTCTTTATTACTTGAAACACTAGGGTACTCTGATGAGGAGTATCAGTTGTTTCATGAAATACAAGCTATGCAAGAAAAACATGAGTATCTAAGTAACTTTAATGTAGATACTCCACATGATATGGCAAAAACAATGGCTGTGTATAGTGCCTTTACAGAAGGTGTTCAGTTATTTAGTAGTTTTGCTATACTACTAAACTATCCAAGACATAACTTGATGAAAGGTATGGGACAGATAGTTACGTGGAGTGTGCGAGATGAAACACTTCATGTAGAAAGTATGTGTAGACTTTTTAAAGAGTTTATACGAGAAAATCCAGAACTATGGACAGATGAATTAAAGTATGATATCTACTGTGCTGCAGAAAAAGTAGTAGAGCTAGAAGATGCTTTTATTGATACTTGTTTTGCAAATGCAAAAATACCTGACTTAACATCAAGTGATGTAAAAGAATATATTAGGTATATTGCAGATAGAAGATTACTAAGTATTGGTATGAAGTCTATATTTCATGCAAGAACTAATCCTTTGCCTTGGCTGGATTATATTTTAAATGGTGTTGAGCATACCAACTTTTTTGAGAATCGTGCTACTGAGTATGCTAAAGCTAGTACGACTGGAAATTGGCAGGATATATTTAAATGACACAAATATCGCAACAACCAGCAACTCTTAACTTTAATGGGAAAGACTATGTAATTCAAGAGCTACCATCTGAAGCACAATCCTGTTTAGTTTATATGCAAGAAATAGATGAAGAAATAAATCAACTAAATAGACAGTTGCTAAAACAACAACTTGCTAGACAGGGATTTGAAGGACTTTTGGGACAATATATTAAAGCTCAAGAAGATGCCGTTAAAGAACAAGAGGACAACAAAAAACCCGCTAATTAGCGGGTTTTTTCTAATTTATTTTATTTACATCTAAGTCAGTTCTGTTACTAGGTTAAGATCGTAAGCCTGTTGTACTTGTGCGTCTTCACCTGTGGCTATTGTTATACCATTAGCGTTGCAATGAGCCATATTTGTAGCAAGTATATCTTCTTTTGCAATTCTTGCTCTATTTGTTGCTGCATTAGTTATCCAGGCATCTATATCAACCATAACAGTTTTCATAGACTTTACTTCTGTATCTGTAAGTGTAATTGTGTAATCTGCCATTTTTTCTCCTTTTTCTCTTTTATCCTACTAAAAATCCACCAAAGTGGTTTTGTACGTGTTGGGAACCTGCCCAACCACTGCTTGTATTTGAATCATTTACAAATAATGTTACAAAGTCATTTGCTGCCAAAGTCATTATTATAGAGCCATCTACTCGACAATGTACGTCATTTATTTTATGTTGTATAAAGTCTTTTACTGAGGAATTATTCTTTCTAAAAGACCAACTTACTTGTGTTACGTTACTACTAGAGTCATGAGTCATAACACTTCCTGTAAAGAAATAAGTACCTGCAACAGGTGCAGTAAACTTACCATTTGAACTATCATAGTGACTTCCTATATTTGTATCTACCGTATCACAAACCCAAACTTGATCGTCTGAAAGATAACCTGCATTACGAGCAACTCCAAACATAGGGTGACTTGGTTTGGTTACATTACCACTAGACAGTTTTAGTGTATGACTACCGCCAGTATAGATTGATAATAGATCACTCTCAAAACTCATATAGGTGTTGCCGTCTCCTGAGTGACCTATATCGTCTTCTACATATAGATTTGGAAGAGTCACGTTTCCATCTTGAATAGTTACGTTTCCTTGATGTGATCCAGAACTATCGTAGCTTTGTACCTGTAAGAAATCTCCAAATGTACTATCGGGTCCGTTTACTTGAAATCTTCTTAAACTTGAATCACCAATATGCGCACCACTAGCAGGGTTCCTGTTAAAACCTATACCTCCACCGTCAGTAAATGTCCCCTGTATTATTGCACCACCCAGTGTTAGTTGATTACTAAAGCTACCGCCTGCATTAAATGTAGCGTGGCCCGCCTCTGACATATCAAGGGTAAGTGCAGTAACGGCTGAACCATTGTCATTCCCTACAAACTTTATATCTTTGTCTTGGACTTTAGATTCTATTTGAAAATCTGAACTAGAGTTTTCAAATACTCCAATTTCTGTAGAACCGTCTTCAAAAGCTATTTGCCCACCATCAGCGTTTAGTTTTATATTTGCAGGTGAATCTAGTGTGATATTACCTGTTGAAGTGCCTATTGTTACTGCCGCATCGCCAGTAGAAATATCATCTGCTGCTGAGCTACCACTAGAGGCAGCTACTGCTGCCGTTACAAAAGCAGTTGTTGCTACTCTTGTTGTATTGTTGCCAGATGATTGAGTAGTAGTTGTAGGATTACCACCAAGTTCTACATCATCAGCTATTTTTGCTGTCGTAATCGCATCATTTGCTATCTTTGCTGTCGTTACATTTAAATCTGCAATATGCTCTGTATCTATAGATTCACTTGCATAGTGTTCAGAGTTGATTGTATCATCAGCAATTTTGGCACCAGTAACTGCATCGGCAGCTATCTTTGCTGTCGTTACATTAAGATCAACTATAGAAGCTGTTACTACTGCACTTGAAGCTAATTGATCTGCTCCTACTGCATCATCTGCTATCTTTGCCTGTGTAATAGCATCGTCTGCTATTACATTACTTGTTACTTTAGTTGTTGTCATATTTTTAACTCGGTTTACTTGGCCATGTTAGACCACTTACTATATTTTGTTGTTCGTCTATAGTAGGAATAGAACCTTGAGGTATATCTCTTAAAGATTGTCTATATGTTTTCCATTCGTTTTGTTTTGATGTAGATAAAGGAGAATCTGGCATTACTGTCCAATCAGATTCAGCTAGTAATTTATCTCTATCTATTCTTACTACATTCCATATACTTGAATCAACTAGAGCTCTATACTCTGTTGAACATTTTGTTTTATCTGAAACGTATTGTGTTATTGTATCTGCCATTATGCATTAGCTCCCGGTATTCTTGCTAGTTTTAAATTTCCAGATGAGTTTGTTTGGTCCGCACCTGAATTTTGATTAACTTGTATATAATTATTATCTGAACTTACTTGGAAATTAGTACCCGCCTGTCTATGTTGTACAATTCTCCACCTACCATTTCTATCTTTGTAAATTTCGCCATAAGATGTATAACCATCAAGACTTTGAATATCAATTTCAATCCAATAGTGAGCGCCCTCATCATCCGCACCTACATACCATACATTTATAAAATTACCAGAAGTAGACCAAAGTTTACCGCTGTTTGTACCCGAACCAAGAGGATTAGTATTAGAATTATTTAGTAATTCTCCTCTCCATAAACCATCTGCGTTTAGTCTCATTCTTTCTGTAGCTGTACCACCATCAGCTGTTGTTTTAAAATATAAGTCTCCTGGAATATCACTTCCACTACCAATACCAGCACTGTGAACTTCCGCATGTATTGAAGCTGCCTCATACATACCATTATCTGTATAGCCTCTAAATAGTATTCTTCCTAAATCATCACCATTACTACTTGTTGTAGGTGAATCAACCGTTCCTCTAGCTTTATCAAAAACTAATGTTGAAGGTGCTGTAGCGTGTGTTTGATATCTTTGAACATAGGCAGCATTATTAGCTACTCCTAGTCTTGTAACTTCATCGTCATCCCAAGCTTCAAATGGATGCGCGGGTACATCTCCAGCTGTAACTTTAGCAGTAGGAAGATTAATACCTACTCTATTATTTCCAGCATCTAGATATAACATATAGGGGTGATTAACTGACTCAGCTCTGAAATTTAAATCTTCAGCAGATTCATTAACTGCTATTTCTGTTCTACCTACCTGAAATGCTTGAGCTAAATCACCATCTGGCATACTAATATCAAAAATCATTTTTCCTTGTTCTTGACCATCAGTTACACCATTGTTTTCCATACGAATTTGTCCGTATGTATGTGCACCTGAACCACCACTTTCACCTGTAAATTTAATAGTACCTAATATATCTCCGTCTGCAGGACTTCCTGAACTTCTGTAAAGATTCAAACTAGGTCCGAGACTTGCTCCAGCTTCTGTTGATTTTAATGTAAGAGCATCACCAGCAGCTGTAGTTAGTAATGTTGCAACTCCTGTTGTTGTTATTTCTAATGGAATCGACCATGCTGAACCATTCCAATGATGAACACCTAATGAAGTTGAGCCTGTTCCTGGTGTAGCATTACCACCTGTGGAACCAAAAGCCCAAGCATTACTACTACTTCCTGTAACTTGTAAATATTTTCCTGCTGTCTCTAAAATAGCATGGCTATTGAAATTAGCACGTCCTTCCGCTGACATGTCTAATGTAAGAGCTGTGATATCAGTTGAATCATCTGTACCCTTAAATATAATGTCTGTATCACTACCTTGTGCATCTATAGTTATGTTTCCTGTTGAGTTTGTTATATATGAGTTTGTTCCATCATGATATAGTTGTAAATCTGTACCTGCTCCTAATTTTATATTTTTAGAGTCTGTAAGAGCTATGTGTCCAGCTAAAGTTACATCTTCGCTAGAATCTATAGTTATAGCAGTAGCGTTGGAATTGTCTACAATTCCTGGTGTGCTTGAGAGTTCTACTGGTATTTTAGTTGTCATATCTTTATCCTTCTAGCGTTGCTATTCTTGCTTCGAGTTCTTGTATTGTTTTTACTAGTAGTGGTATTAATTTACTCTGGTCTATGCCCTGCATTTCGTCTCCATCTTTTTCGCCTGTGACTGCTTCTGGAACTACACCAGATACTTCATGTGCTAAGAATCCATCTACTAATGTATTTGTATCATCTACTATCCAATTAAATCTTACAGGCTTTAATTCTTTTAATCGTGTAGTTGCGTCCCACGTATAGTCTATGTTTTCTTTTAAACGATAGTCTGAATTGTGAGTAAAACCTGTTGTTGAAGTAGTAATTGTTATAGTTCCAACCCTTGTTCCACCTGAATTTAAAAAAGCTATACCTTGTCTTTGTGAACTACTGGTGGCATCTGTATTTTTAATAATCATGTTAGCTTCACCACCCTGTAGATATAAACTGGTTGGTGCACTAGCATCACCACTTTCTGGACTTGCATCTCCAATAGAAAGCACTCCTGCAGAAGTAATACGCATTCTTTCTGCATCATTTACATTAAACTGTAAATTATTATCGTCTGTATCATACGAAAGCATACCTCTAAATGTTCCACCACTATTTTGGAAATTTATACGACAATTTGCATCAGAAGCACCACCTTCCATAGTTAATACAGTATCGCTTGAACCTTTGACATGCAAAACACTATCAGGACTCGATTGTCCTATGCCTACGTTTCCTTGTGTGTCTATTGACATCTTTACGCTTTCTGCCGCATTTGATGTACCAGAAGTTAAAAACTCTAATCCGCCTGAATCGTTATAGCTTGAATGACTTTTATTTCTTATGCCAGAAAGTAAATGACCACCGCCTCCATTATAGAAGAATAACCCTTGTGTCATTTGATTTCCGCCTACTATTTGAATATTACCAGAGGAATCAATACGGAGTCTTTCTGTAACAGAACTAGCGCCGTCTGCTGTTGTTGCAAAAACTATTCTTCCCGGCATATCTCCATCTCCTGGAGTTCCATCTACTTCAAAATCTATACTAGCGGCATCTAAAAACTCATCTCCGTCATCTCCTCTACCAACTATTGTTCCAAGTGAGTCACCACTCTGTACTACGGTATGACTACCAATAGTTGTATTTCTTGACCTATTAAAATCTAGTAGTGACCTATTACCGCCTGCTGAACTTGAATGTGTAGCCATACTTATTCCACCGTACACATTGCCTGTAACTGCTAGTCCTAGTTGTTGATTAAGTCTTATATGACCTTGATTTTGAGTTCCGAGAAGAACATTATCATTACCACCATCAACAAATAACATATCAGCATTATTATTAGATTCAACTCTAAAATCTGCATCAGCCCCACTCTCATTGAACACTTGTGCAGCATCAGTATCAAATGCTGTAAGATTTGTTCCATTTAAATCTATAGCATCAGCATATAATGTTCCGTCAAAATATCCGTCTTTAAATTCTAAGCTTGATGTACCTAAGTCTATGTCATTGTCTGTTGTTGGTCTTAATACACCATCAGCTAATACTATTTGTTCAGTACCAGCGATATCGAATCTAATTATATCTTCGTCTGAACTTTCTTCTACTTGAATTTTTGTATCACTGTCAGCGTCTATTAATTGATTAGCTGTAGTGCTAGAAGTGTTTGTATTTGTAATTGCTTCTACTAGAACACCTGTAGCAGGGGCAGTAGAGAATGTCAGTGTAGTTCCATCAATTGCATAGTTTGATTTGCTTTGATAAACACCATCAAAATAAACTTGTACGTTGTTTTCGTGTACTGGTGCAACAGATAGTGTTAATGTTGTATCACTATTGTCACCAGTCATTGTATTTATAGTATTGTTAGAGCCACCCACAGTCGTTGTACTGTGATAGACTGTTATAACTCTACCATTAGCTGGAGCAGTTGCAAAGGTTAGTGTAGTTCCTGATACTGAGTAGACATTTTGTGCTTGAAACACACCATCAACAAATACCATCAAATTATTTTCTGTATCTGGAGCTGTGCTCAATGTAAAGGTTGTATCACTTCCATCTCCTGTAAAGATATTGGTATCCATGTTTGTACCTGAACCACCACCAATACTACCCCAAGAATCTGTATAACCTTCAAATTTACCTGACGTAGAGTTATATCTAAAATAACCTGCGGCAGGACTTCCGGGTCTTTGTGCTGTTGTACCTACTGGTACGTGTATTGAATCTGTATTTGCACCTAAGTCTAATGAAACATCTGGTGAAGTTTGATTGATACCAACTCTATTAGTACTTACGTCTGCAAATAATACACCACTATCTACATTAACATCTCCTGAGAATGTAGCTGCTGCAAAGGTTGTAGGTGTAATGTTAGCTGAACCATCAAAACTTACTCCACCGATAGTTCTTGCATTTGCTAAAGCTGTAGCAGTAGAAGCAAGAGTAACTGTAGTTCCTGCAATAACTGAGCTTAAAGCTGTACCATTAACTGTAACTGCATCTGCTTCTAAAGTTCCATCAATATCTACATCTCCTGATATATCTAGTTCTGTAGCGACTATTTTATCATTAAAAGTAGCTGCACCTGCTGCACTACCATCAAGTGTTAAGAATGTAGTATCAGAACCACCATCTGTTCCTTTAAAGATAATGTCTGAATCATTCGCTTGTGCATCTATTGTAATATTACCTGATGTGGTTGCAATAGTAACTGCTGCATCACCAGTAGAGATATCATCTGCTGCTGAGCTGCTAGCAGTTGCATCAGTAAACTCGAGTATTGAGTCATCTGATTTTCTAATATACAATTTCCCAGCAACAGCTCCTATAGCCAGTTCACCGACTGCTATATCGCTTGTTCCTGGGGCATTTGTATTAGTTGTATTACGTTTTAGTTTTATTACTTGATCAACCACGAGTTAACTCCTTATGAGAAGGTGCCTCCATCTATGGATTGCATTACAAAACCTGAACCATTTGAAGTCATTACAAAACCTGATGTACTTGCTGATGTAAGGCCTGTTCCACCACTACCTACTGCTATTGTTGTAGCATTCCAAGTACCAGTGGTTAACGTTCCTACAGCTGTTAGATTTGTTAAACTATCGATTGCTGCTTCAAATGTATTTTCTGTAGTAGCATCTATTGCATCAACATTTTGAAGTGTTAAAGTTCCAGAGCTGTCTGAGAAAGGTATTGAATCACCTACTGTAACACCAGTATTTCCAGTTTCAATATTCGCTTTCAAAGTACCAATAGTACCTGTGAATACACTTGAAGTATCAGTAGCATCTGGTATCATTACGAACTTTCCATCAGAATCGTCAAATCCCATGAAAGCAATTTTTGCTCCAGAGCTATTATATTTTAGTTTTAAACCTCTGTCAAGGTTGTCATCAGAAGAAGAAGACCCTAATTCAAATATTGGGTCTGCAACACTTACTGTAGTTGAGTTTACAGTAGTAGTTGTACCACTAACTGTTAAGTTACCTGTAACTGTTAAATTATCTCCAACTGTTACTTCTGAAGTACTGTGACCAAGTGTTACTGCGATGCCACTTGTTTCAGTAGCAATTTTTAATCCACCTGTTGAGTTTTCAATGAAAGAATCAGTTCCATCATGATATAGTTGTAAGTCGTCGCCAGTTCCTAATTTAACTTTAGCGTCATCTGGCATATCAACATGAGTAGTTGGACTAATAACTCCAGTTACTCCTAACGTACCAGCTATTGTAGCATTACCTGCTACTGCAGTTGTTGAACTCGCAACAGTTGCGTGTGGTGTTAATGTGATTTGTGCTACTGCGGAGCCAGAAATATCATTATTAAATGTTAATGTATTTCCTGTAGAATTTACTAAACTCCAATCATCTCCATTATCGTCAGATTCGTCTGCTGATAAAAGTAGTGTAGCGGATTCGCCTTCTGTTGCTGTTACAGATAAAGTATCTGCTGTTATTGCAACATCTCCAGTACCATTTGGTGCTAGAATTAAGTTTCCATTTGAATTTGTAGTAGATATAGTGTTAGTATTAATTGTAACATTATCTACTGCTAATGATGTTAATGTTCCTACCGAAGTTACATTTGATAAAGTATCAAGTGCTGACTCAAAATATGTTTCAAAGTCAGTTAATGCAACTTGTTTCATAGTTCCACCGTCGTTTACAACAACTCTATCTGCATCTGCTAATGTAGTAGATGTAGCTGAAGTGCCACCATCCATTATGTTAAGCTCAGCTCCAGTTGCTGTTACTTGAGTATCAGAACCTGACGTACCTAAGTGTAAGGCTGCTGTTCTTATCTCTGAAGTTGATTTATTTGCATCTACAATTAGTGCCGAACTTGCTGTAGTTGTACCATGAGCATGATCCATTAGATTAGTAAAGTAATTACCGCCAATTACTGTTACTGCATTTGAGTTTGCTGGGTCTCCAATAAATAGACGTTGTCCATTATTACCTTGAGTTCCAGCTCCACCTGTAAATGCTAGTTCTCCAGCATTTAACGAACCGGGTGCGGCTGTCCCAGTACTTCTTTTAATTTTAATTATATTTGTAGCCATTTAGAATGAACCTCCGTCCATTGTGAGCATCGTTTCAGTCGTGCCCCCTGCTGCGGCAATAGTTTGCCAGTTTGAATCTCTATATACTTTTAGTTCATGGTCATCTGTATCATACCATAAATCACCATTATCAACCTGCGATCCTGAAGGTGTACCTGTTGATCTAAAATCGTCTCCTGCTAGTTCATCGATAGCGTCTTGCATATTTGTAGACGACATCTTTCCAGTAGGACTATAAACAATATCAGTAGCTACCGCTGCTGATAATGCTGTATTTATTGTTAGTGTTGTTGAGGTACCTGTTGCTGTTAAATTAGTACCAGTACCATCTGTTATTGTTAATGTAGTTGCCATTATCTAGTAACCTCTCTGCTAATAGTAGCTTTACCACCCATTAGTCTTGATACGACTGAATCTCCAGAAGTAAATACCTCTAAATCATACACATACTCTCCTGCCGTAACACTACTTGAAGTTGCTGCGGGAAGTTTCATTAAGATTTTTCCATTTGTTGGTGTAGGAATCGTACAAGTGAAACTAAATGCTGCACTTGAGTCTTCAATATCTGCTCTAGCTTGCGCTCGAGCCGAATAAGTAGTTAAGTCTTTGACAGAACCATCTTCTTTTACTTCTATAGTAATGTTATAGTCTGATCCTTGGTCAATCTCAATATTGTAGTGTGCTGCTGCCATATTCTTTTATTTTTCTCCTTACCCTAAATTATACTAAAATTAGGAAGCAATGTCAAGATAAATTTTTTGACACCTCCTCTAAAATTGAGAGTTATTTTGCGTTGATAGGGTTAAACTTTTGACTTATGTCATAAAATCGTGGCAGATAGCCACGACCATTATTAAGGTTTTACAAACTTGTCTTTTACAGCTTTTCTACCTAAGTAAAAATTCGATGTTTTTGCATCTTCACCAAGTTTGCCTGATGTAATATCATGGTATAGTAAGTCTAGTTGTTCTTCTACGAGTGCATAGTAGCTACTACGTTTAGTTGCATAAGTTGATCCTGATTTTGTTAAATTTATATTCATTCGCCATACCTCTTAACTGCTATACTTTGTGTGTAATCATAGTAGTATTGTTTCTTTAATAGCACTGTGAAAGTGCCTGCTTCTTGTGCTGTTAGTGTTAATGTTGTATCAGACATAGTGCCTGCAGAAGTACCATCTAAGAAAACTTCTGTGCCTGCAGGTACTCCCGTTACATTCACAACAGCATCGAGTGCTGGTGTTGTAGTACTAAAACTTGGAGTAAAAGTACTTTTTTCTACAACTCCAGTTGCATCAGCGTTTATATAGTATTTTTCTCCTATCGGAGTTTCTGATAAAGTTAAAGAGACGTAATCATAATTATTATTTGATTTTTGTCCCGTTATGATAGTGCTATCAACTCCTGCAGTTGCTGACCACATAATCTCTTTATCGCTGTTATAAAATATATGATAAGTTGCACTCATATGCCTCTTCCTCCTGTAAAGTCTGGTTGGTAAAAAATAATATAGGCAATGTAAAGATCATCACCAGTGCTTGTTGTTACTCCATTTGTTATTGTTCCAGACTTATTTTTAATTATTATAGAATTAGTATTAACATGAGACCAAGTAAGTCCTGAACCTTTTTCTGTTACTGTTGCTTGACCACTCGACTCTCTTTCTCTTTCGAAGAAAGATTCACAAGGATTGAAAACAGTTGTAGCTACACCGCCTGTAATAGATGTTGACCATCTTATAGCAACTAAAGGATTATACCCTAAATTATGTGTCTTTGTGACATCAGCACCTCCCGCAGAAATTATAAACTGTCCATAGTCTTTGACTGCCCAGCCTGATCCTGTTCGTGAGTCAAAAGCCATAGGATTCGTAGTAGTTAAAACATCATCACCTGTTTTACTAACATAAAGTCCATAACCTCCTGTTGCTCTATTTCCCATTAATACTCTATTAGCCATTAGTAATCTGTCGCTCCTCCTCCAAGTGTTTTAAATACTGATATAGTAAATGTTGACCCTACGCCGGGCGCACTAGCTGTTGCTCCAGTTGCGCTAATACTTGAAAAATTAACAAACTCAACATTATTATTTGAAGCACTAGCCCCCAGTGCAAAACCTCCAAGTAAAAAGGGATCTGCCCCTAAATTAGTATAAGTAAGACTTGCTGTTGATCCCGCAGATATAGACACACTATTACTTACTACTGGAGCAGTGCTTCCTGTGCCGCCACTCCAAGGGACTGTTTGATGTATACCTTTTGAAACAAAGTTAGCACCTGTTTCTCCTGAGTCTGTCCAAAAAGTTAAATCATCATGGGCAGCAGTTAATACATCTGCTCCTGGTTCGGATACATATAGTCCATATCCACCAGTTGCTCTATTTCCTATTAATATTCTATTTGCCATAATTATGTAAAGTAAGTGCTTGTCATATAGCCATATGCACAAGGTATTTTTAATACCACAAAGTTAATATTCGTACAAGCGTGTGCTCCCCCTGAGCCGCCCAGTGAGTTTGCTTCACCTGCTGTTCTTCTCCCTGTTGTAGGGTTATTTCCACTAGCCATTTGATGAGGCTGTATTGTTGTAAGTGTAGTACCTAATAAATCTACTCTACTTTGGAACTCATCATCTACACTTGTAAAGGCTGCTAAAAACCCATTCCAACTGCCTGAGTAGTCTTCCGAATGAATAACTAAAGGAATATATCCTAAACTTGGTTTTGTGCTACCTGTTGCAGTTACAAAGTTATGAGCAGAAGATAATGAAGATTTAAAACCTCCTGCATATACTTGTCCTGTTCCTCCTGTTTTTTGAGTAGAATCAAATAGTAAATCTTTTTTATCACAGGTTAGTACATTACTATTTGCTTTGGAGACATATAATCCATAGCCTCCATCTGATCTGTCACCTGCTAGTACTCTATTTGCCATATTAGTCTGATATTACAATTCTTGTGTTTGCGTTGTCAAGTGTTATATTTCCTGAAGTTATTGTAGTGCTGCTTAACGACCAGCCTCCTACACTTCCGCCTGTTTTTGCTGCGGAATTAGCTGCTGTAGCTGCTGCCGAAGCTGTTGTTTTTGTATTTGCTACAGTATCATCTGTAAAACCACTATCATTATTTAAGTCAGATATATTTTTACCTGAAATACTTATTCTTGCAGCTGAAACTGTTCCTGTTGTTATTCTTCCACCATCTATTGTTGTTGAACCACTTGCCCCAACATCTGCTGCTTGTAGTGGTGAAACAGTTGTACTTCCGTCTGAAAAAGTACTTCCACTTGTAAAAGTTATAAGTCCACTAAATCCTATACCCTGTTGTGAGGCTTGGAAAGTAAGGTTACTGCCACCAGAAGCTGTTCCGCCTCCTGCTGTATTTTCTTCTGCTCTAAAGTATGAATACCAGTATTTATTTGAATTACCTGCTGCAAATGTTGGTGGGGTTGTTGCCCACCCACTTGTTAAATTTGTAAAAGTATTATTTGTAAGGTTATAACTATCTGCAGAAGGAGTACTTGGTTGACTTGATGAAGATGCTTGATGATAGACAAAGCTTACGACAGTTTGTGGTCCAGCTGATCCTGCGTTGCCTGTTGCTCCCTGTGCTCCCTGTGCTCCATCAGCTCCTGCTAGTCCCGGTATGCTACCAAAATGTTCTAACAGATATGAACTACTTGCTGTTCTTGTAATTTTTGATACTATTGTGTCTCTTGCAAAATCAGGTTTAAAACTTTGCTTATAAGCAAACTTGCTACTAAAAGCTTTTGTTACAACACCTTTTACTAATAAAGAAGTATCACTTACAACTTTATCAACATATCCATACCATGCTGAACTATTTTCTGCATAGTCATTTGTACTACCAAGTCTAATCATATCCCCTACACCAAAGTCTGAAGTAAAGGTTGTACTAGATCCTGTTACAGTACTACTATTTGCTTCTGCTGTTATTGTACCAGTAACTAAACTTAATCCAAGATTACTTGCCCCTACTTCTTTCCACCATGTAAAGCTACCTGCAGTAGTTCCAGCTCCCGCATGAAATGTAGTATCTGTTTTTTGATCCAAAGCTTTCCAAGGGTCAGAAGCAGATGCACTACAATCAAAGACTGCAAATCCCACACCATTAGAAGCACTTAGTCCAGAAAAGGATTGGGTTCTTTGAGCGTGAGTTGCATCAGTCTGAGTAATATTATACTCTTGTCCCGCTGCATCTGTAAAGGTATACGTAGAGTTTGCTATATTATAGGCTCCTGCACTAGTAATACTTATAGGAGAGGTCATAGTACCTCCTACTGATAAATTACCTCTTGAGGTTGCTTTGACCAATCCCGGAGCTCTAACTGTATTTTCAAAACTTGTCCATTGTGAGGTAGCTCCTGCATTATTAACAGTTCTTACTCTTACATTGTGTGTACCACCAAGTACATTCGCAACTTCAAAACTTGTTTGGCTGCCGGGAACCTCTACAGTAATAAATCTTTCAGTACGTTGATTTGCTCCAAAAGTATGTTCGAGTTCAAAATATGCTAAGTTTGGATATGGAGTAACAAAGCTAGGTACTTCTGTAAAACTAACACCTGTAGCATGAGTTTTAGCTGTAGTGCCTAATGAACCTCTAACAGCAGTTATATTATTACCACTTTTTGCAGTCCAATAGACTACTTCTTCATTTGATGTACCTTTTTCTATAATACCATAGCCTTTATCTGTTGTTGCTGCTGCCCCAAGTGTAATTGTAGTTTCTGTTTTGTCTAGTGGCTCGTTTACAAAACTATTAGCTAGTACATTACTTGCTAGTCTTATTGTTCCTGGCATTTCCCATTCGATTACAGCTTTTAGTGTTCCTGTTAAAGTTTCCCCATCATTTGTACCGTCTGTATCTGTATCTGCTGAAACTTGTTGAAGGCTAAATGTTATACTATCAGGGCCTGGAACTGCTTGCTCTATAGCTTGAGAGGTTGCTCGAGTATTGTCAAATAAGACACGCTCTGTTTGAGTTGCAGGTGTTACTTTATAGTCTTTTTCTACAAGGTCATACTTTTTATCGTTATAAAGACCTGCAGCAATACTAAAAGTGCCTGCTTCATTTTCATCTATGCCTAGTACTCTATACTGTTTTGCACTTCCTGTTACCTCTGTATCATTCTTTTGTGCTGTTAATGCCCAAATAACTTCTGCATTAGGAACTGCAGTAAACGCACTACTAACTGTTATATTACTTCCGGCTGCTATAGTGCCCGCTGAAGTACTTATTGTTTGTTTTTCTACTCGGGAATGTTCAGACCATACAAGTATTACTTCATTATTACTATCATCTTTTACATTAGAGGCTTTGGCATGTGTGTCTATTGCTGCACCATCTTCATCAAGCAGTACTAAGTCTCCTCTTGTATAATTAGTGCTGTTTATTGTTGCTGAATCTTGTTCTAAATATGCTCCACCGGCAGGGTATACTAAATGTAAAGTATACGTTGTATTTGATGCAAGAGTTACTGCTCTATCCAAAGTCACTACTGTTGTGCTTACTCCTGCTTTTATTCTACCACTAAATTGAACTGAGTCAAGATAATGGTCTTGTACATTAATAATATCACCAGGCCTTATAAAGCCTGCATTCACTGAAGTAGAAAAAGAACAAACTTCTGTTTCTATTTTATCAGTTAAAAGTCTCCATTTACCAAGTCTATGAGCTTGCCCTTCACTTGTACAACCAAAAGCGGACATTTGAGTAGAGTTTATTCGTCCTGTATCTATTATATTATCTACATCATCTACAATATGAGACTTTGCTCTAAATTGATCTTGTGGGTCATTCCATTTTATAATTATTTGATTAGGACGAATACGCTCTGAAGTACTTTCATAGGCAAACTCTCCATCAATAACATTGCCTTGAGTAAAGGTATAAATAGGCTCTTTTGGCCTATCTTGAACAGCAACAAGTTCGCCGTCCATCCAGTATGCCATGCCTCTAAATACTCCTGCTAAATCTTTTAATACTTTGAAAGCTTCAGTTGGTTTATTAATATAAGCATTACAAGTAAAACGAGGTTCTTGTCCTCCTTTTCCATCATCAACTAATTCATCACAATATCTTGCAATCTGATACAAAGCATATTTATCTACAAAGTTTTCAGAAACTAGTTCACCAAGTCCATACCTATGGTCAGTAATAATATCATAAAATATCCATGCTGGATTATTAGTATAAACTTTATTGTGATTAACGTGTCCGACAGCAAATGTAGAGTCATCTCCTCTAAAATTACCATCCCAGTCTTGATAGGTACTTTCCGTAGAGCCATCTGACACATTTCTTTTGTATGAGGCGCTTATGTCATCTGTTTCATCTCTTGTAAGATAATTAGTAGGAACTTGAACTTTTTTACCTTTTATATGATAACTTCTTTTTGGTTGCCCACTAAAATCTTTAGCGTTAAAACTTACTGCTCCAATAGCAGTAAAAGGATAAGAAAACTTATCAGTAATTCTTGCTTCTACAAACTTTATAAAAGACTCATTGAGATTATCATGATGCTCTTGTGGTTTATTGGGTTCATTGACTCTTTGAAATCTTAGCCTCCATGTATCAAAAGGTTTAAACTCCTCTACATTAAATAAATATGGCTCTTGAAAAGCTTTTTTAGTTTTATTTATAATATATCCATCGTGTAAAGAAAGAGTAGACCTGTCGTTAAAAAATTCAAAACCATCTGTTCTATTTATAATCTCATTATCTGTTGGTCCGACAAGTCTATTAGAAAAGTAACTTGAGCCTCCATCTCTGGAATACTCAAAGTCACAGGTAAATTCTACCCACGAGTTATATTCTGTTCCTGATTTTGTACTTATAGCAAATAACTGAGGCATCTCTATTACAAAAAATATTTCATCAGTTTCAGCTGGATTTGGTATTCCAACCTCTGAAGAAGTAACAAGATGATCGCTTACACCATTGGTGCTATCAAAAGTTGCATTTTGATCCATTCGTATATTTGGAGCGTGTACAAAACTTGCAGTAGGGTTCCCACCATTTCGCATTTGTATAGGACGCTGATGTCTTGTTCCTGACCTAAAAGAGTATTGTAAGTCATTATAATTTGTTGGCGGACTTGAGTTTGCGTAAGTTGTATGGTCTGTTTGAGGAGCAGTTAAAGTTGCAGCTACTCCTGAAACTGTTGTTGTTGCTGCGGTTGTTATTGTAACTTGATTACTGCCAACATTATAAGCAGTAATTACACTTACTAAATCTATTGCACCTGATACTCCACTTACTGTTGTTGCAATAGGTGGAGATACTTGAGCTGATGTACCACTTGTGTATGCTGTAATATACCCAACATAAGGTCTTCCATCTTCCCCTGCTCCTTCAATTTGTATACGAGCAGCACCTTCAGCATGCATACTTGCTGATGCCATTCCTGAAGTAAACCAGCTACTTGAAGCTGTTAATGTAGTTGTCCCTGCAGTTGCACTAAAAATACTTGATCCTTGTTTTCCTGCACCTTTTATTAAAATTTTTCTAGTTCCACCGTCTACATCTGCAAAGTCTAAGGCTCCTGTAGCTACCGTTACTGTTGTGCTTCCTGCACTTACAGAAGCTGTAGTATTTATTGCATTAGTCTGTTTATAAATATCTGTATCTACAAGAGGTACATCATCAAGAAAAATACTAGCTGCTCCATTGACTAGTCCCTCTATAGGGCCTTCTGTTAATGCATCATATACTAAAGCTCGTTGTCTAGTCTCTCCGCTCATGGATCGATGAGCTGTTCCCAGTTCTGCTGCTAATTTACGTTCTGCCTCTTGTCTAGCTCTTGCTGCCGCTTGTTGTGCACTCATTATAATTGCTCCACATCTACGTGACCATCGTCGTCGCCTAGGGGGGCGTTATGATTCCAACCTGGCCCCCACTCAGTAGCCATAAAAGAACTATAACTTGCATTAATTAAGTGTCCACCTACTTGCATCTCTCCATATAATATAGGAACAGCGCCACCTTGAACAGTAGTGTTCATTGGTCCGCTAAATAAGTGTGAGTCGTCTTCTCCTTCGGCAGCATCAGGTTGCATCATTTCTGCGAGAGTTCTTAATCCTAAAGATGTTCCTAAAGCCAGCATTGTATAACCTGCTACTTTTATTCCTGTAACACCTTGTCCTCCACCAAAAATCATAGCAACATCTACTCCCGTAGTTAGAAGCTTATAGCCCCCCATTATCAAAAGTGCTGCTCCTATAATCTTGCCTACTTTACCTTTTGAACCTGCAGGAATAGGAGTTACAATTATATCCTCTTTTCCTAACGATAATAATAATTCTGTTTCGTCAATAAATTCTTCGCCTCTTTGTACTGTAAAGTCTATTTCATTCTCTATACATTCTTGTATATAAGGTCTAAACCCTTGTCTTTGACATTCTATAAGACGAAAAATATCTTGAACTTTATTTACGTTCATAGACCATTTTTCGCCAAAGCGCTCTCCAAGTTCTCCTTTTAAATGTACTGTTTGCATTTTTCGTTCCTTAGTATTTTTGTTTTATACTTTCCCCAAAAAGGGTATAATAATTCTCTACATGATAGTCTATTGTAAGCATGATGTAAAAGTAAATCATCACCTAAATAAACTCCACAGTGATTTGGTACACTTGAATCTACATTAAAATATAATAAATCATTTTTAAGCAAACTTCCATCAGTTGCTTCGCTCCACCCTTCATAATTTTGCCAGAGATCGCCAAAGTAATCAAGTCCCTTATCGTACCAGTTATCTTCAAACGCATATCTTGGCATTTCAATTTCAAATTTTTGATAGTATGATTGTACTAATGAAAAACAATCATTAACACCAAATTCATATTCTCTTCCAACTAAAGGGCGGTCTACTCGGTTTGGTTTTAAATGTTCAAGTTGTATATCAGGAATACTAATTATATAGTAATCAAGATTTAATCCATTACACTGCTTCACATCTGTTTCACTTGGTTCTGGACTTGCATCAGGGTGACTATGCACGACTGCTACTATATCTCCTTGATAGCTTGCTTTTATATAATCTTTTGAGTCA
>VTLG01013282.1_pt1 | contig 19064 bp, 27 predicted proteins | sample 4694571 | NCBI WGS metagenome assembly VTLG01 (sample SAMN12604809, study PRJNA352737) | marine metagenome | biome: ENVO:00000447; feature: ENVO:00000209|ENVO:00000569|ENVO:01000036; material: ENVO:00002151; isolation source: viral sequences binned using virsorter ...
GAGCATTGCCTGAAGTAACAGGTAGAACAGGCCATGAAGAGATTGTCAAGAATGATTATGTAACTGCTGAGTTAATGAGATTAAGAGGATTCGGAACAAGATATGTACCACCTAGCCCTGCTGACATCCAACCAGGAACAAAGTTAACAACAGAAGGATACGATCAATACCTTAAATATCTTTCTCAATACCCTGATCCAACATCAAACATGACTCTATCTCAAGAGTTATTCAGAGTTATGAACTCAAATGCTTATTTAAAGCAACCTCCAGAAGTGGAAGGTGATGAGTTAACAAGATCAGCAAGAGCAGAGATGCTACAACCTATCTTTAATAAATTTAGAAAGAACGCTAAATGGTTGTTTATTAACGATCCTGAAAATCCCTATGTACTAGAAGTACTGCCTACAAAAGCAACTCAGGTACTAAAAGAGCTAGATAAAGACTTTGCTGTTAAGTTTGGAGCCAAGCAATCAGACCCATCAAAAATAAAAGCAGGTACCAAAAAGAGGGTTAGTGCGACAGAATATATACAATCAGTACAATGACCAGTAAACGGAAGCCATGAGTTACACAGCATCGTACATAGTCAATTCTTCTTCAGCACAGGGTACGACTGACTTCCAGTTTACCTTCCCTTATATCCAAGAAGATCATATTGAGGTTTACGTCAACTACAACAAGATCACTAGAGGATCAGGATCTAATCAATACCAAGTAATAACTAACGTATCTCCTAAACTTATACGACTGAATACAGGAATAGCGTCAGCGAACTTAAGAGTAGAAGTACTAAGAAACTCTTCACTAGGAACTCCTATTGTCGATTACGCAGATGGTTCAACACTTACAGCTAACGATCTAGATACCAGTGCTTTACAGAGTTTATATATAGACCAAGAGTTAAAAGATAGTCAAAACAGAACGGTAACTGTTGATGAAGCAACTGGTCTTCCAACTTTAAACGACCAAAGATTAACTGATGTCGCTGATCCAGTAGCAGCACAAGACGCAGCAACTAAAAATTATGTAGATACAAACGATGCTTTAAAAGTTAATAAAGGAGGAGATACCATGTCAGGTGCACTGGCAATGGGAACTAATAAAGTAACAGGAGTAGGCGACCCAACAGCAGCACAAGACGTAGTAACAAAAGCATACCTAGAACGTGCTGGTAGTATTACATCTACTCAAATCTTAGATGGAACAATCGTTGATGGTGATATAAGCGGAAGTGCTGCAATCACAGGTAGTAAATTACAATTAGCATCTGGATCTAACCCAGGTGCTTTATCTACTAGCGGATTTAACAAGCTAGGAAATATCGAAGACAATGCAACTGCTGATCAAACTAATGCAGAGATAAGAGCAGCAGTAGAAGCAGCTAGTGATTCTAATGTGTTTACAGACGCAGATCACAGCAAACTTAATGGCATAGAGACAGCAGCTACTGCCGATCAAACTGCTGCTGAAATCAGAGGATTAGTAGAAAGTGCTTCTGATTCAAATGTATTTACTGATGCTGATCACACAAAATTAAACGCAATAGAAGCCAACGCTACAGCCGATCAAACAGCCTCAGAAATAAAAACACTAATAGCCAGTTCACCCTTAGATGCTTCTCACTTAGCACCTGATTCAGTAGGTGATTCAGAAATAATTGCTGGAGCCTTAGATAACAGGTATTACACAGAAACTGAACTTAACGCTGGTCAACTTGACAATCGTTATTACACAGAAACAGAAGCAGACGCAAGATTCTATAACTTATCTAGTGGAGAAGAGATTCAGTCTGGTGAAACATGGTCTGCTGCTGATAACAAGATTGCAACTACAGCAGCTATAGATGCTCGGATTACTGATCTTGTTGAAGAAGTAGGCGGTTTTGTTCCGATAGCAAATGAAACATCATTCCCTGCTGCAAACCCTGATATAAATAATGGTGCTGGAACTTTAGTTAGTGTCAAAGCATTTGCTTCTTCTCATACTCCCTCTGGTGGAAGTGTCACTATTGCAAACGGAGCAGGCAGTGGAAATACAGTAACGATTACAGGATGTGGATCAACAGTATTAGCTGCTGGTTTTGGTGGAATTGTCGAAACAACATCAACACTTCATACCTATACATTCCATCGTTTAACTCCTAAAGCAACAGAAGTCACAACTGTCGCTGGCAATATTACAAACATAAACACAGTTGGTAACAACTCTACCAACATTAATACAGTTGCTGCTAATAACTCAAACATCAATACTGTTGCTGGAATAAGTGGAAATGTAACTACTGTTGCAGGTATTAGTTCTAACGTAACCTCAGTCGCAGGAAACAGTTCCAATATTAATTCTGTTAACTCTAACTCAAGCAATATTAACACTGTCGCAGGAGCAATTAGTAATGTAAATACTGTTGGAGGAGCAATAGCAAATGTAAATACAGTAGCTTCTAATATAGGTACAGTAAACGATTTTGGTGCTAGGTATCGTGTTGCAAGTAGTGATCCGACAAGTAATAACGATGAAGGAGATCTTGCCTTTAATACGACTTCAAATGAGCTAAGAGTTTATAACGGATCAGCGTGGCAAGGTGGAGTAACAGCGACAGGAAACTTAGCAGGATTAGGTGCTAACACTTTTACAGGAGCACAAACATTTATTTCCAGTCAAACTTTTGATGGAAGAGATGTATCGGCTGACGGCACAAAACTAGATGGTATTGAAACGGCTGCAACTGCTGACCAGACAGCAGCAGAAATCAGAACACTTGTAGAAAATGCTGGTGATTCAAATGTCTTTACTGACGCAGATCATACGAAGTTAAATGGCATTGAAACGGGTGCAACTGCTGACCAAACCAAGTCAGAAATTGAAGCACTAAATATTAATGCAGCAACTCTTGATTCTATTGATGGCGTAACCTTTGCAAGAAGAGATCAAGCTAACACTTTCACATCCGCTACTGATCAAAAGATTGTTCTTGCTGGAAGTAATAATCCTTATATAAGATTTCAAGAAGGTACTACAAATAAAGCTTATATTCAGTGGAGTGATGCTGGATACCTTTATTTCTCAAATGACGAGGCAAGTAGACAACTTAGAATAGGTCCAACTTCTGCTCCTGAGTACTACAACGGAAGCAGTTGGAGTGGTCTGTGGCATCAAGGCAACGATGGTTCTGGCTCTGGGCTAGATGCCGATACGTTAGATGGTGTTCAAGGTGCAAGCTTCTTAAGAAGTGATGCTGACGATACAATAGATGCAACTTTAACAACTCGTAGAGTACAAGTTCAAGCAAACCACGATATAAGACAATCAAATGGAACTTGGACAGGGGAAAGCCCTGGAAAGATTCAGCACCATAACAATATTTTATATTTACAAGCTGGTACTAGCGGTATTCAATTTAGAGCCGATGATGGTGCTGCTAATGGAACATGGAATATTACCAGTACTGGAACTTTATACCCTTCTGACAATGCTGGTTCTGATCTAGGAGGTAGCGGTAATTATATTGAGAACGCTTATATAAAAGATGTTTATTGTAATAACTGGATAAGATCTAATAATACTGATCATGGTCTATACAACGTCGCAAACAATAACTACTGGTATTCAGATGATGCTAATTACTGGACTCTTGCTTATAACGGAAGTTCTGGTGGAATACGAATAAGAGATGGTCATGGCGGAGGTGTAAAAGGTTATTTCTACGCTAACGATAGTAGTGAAATTGGAATCTTAGATAATGGTGGTAACTGGGCTGTAAAATCTACTCCTGGTGCTGATGTAACTATATATGGTCAACATCTTAATTCAAACAGCAACGGTAGCTATGACATAGGTGCAAGTGGTACTAGATGGAGGAATGTATATGCAACCAACTTCCATGGTGACGGTTCAAACCTAACAAACCTTCCTTCTACTGGTGATACTCCTACTGTTAAAACATCAAACTACACTGCTAGTACTGGAGACATAGTTGTTGTTAACGCTAGCAACCTAACAATCACATTACCTTCTAGTCCTAGTACTGGTGACAAGGTTTCTGTTCGTATTCTTGGTGGTAACTTCTGTAATGTCGCTAGGAATGGACAAAAGATTGAAGAACAAAATGAAGATTTAGCTATAGATACTTATGACGGCTGTGCCAAGCTTGTTTACGTTGATTCAACAAGAGGATGGCTTATAACTTGCTAGTCTATTACTATATACACAGTATTAGCTTGTAGTCGTGCAGTTATCTAGTTTTCAAAAATCTTCTGGGTCAGGCTTATGGAGAAGAGAAAGAAGAATGTGGACAAACGATGGAACTCATACTTGGCATATACCGCAAGGAGTTACTAAAGTTTTTGCTTTTGTTATTGGTGCTGGTGGAGGTGGTTACGCTTACAACGATTATTACGCAAGTAAAATCTTTCAAGGAGGAAAAGGTGGTGGCTATGCTCACGGAGTTATAAGTGGCTTGACTCCTGGCAATACAATTACCATAACTGTAGGTTTAGGCGGTAAAGGATACAACCGTATGCACTCAGGTAGTGGAACGGCTGGAGGTAATAGTTCTTTTGGTAGTTATTTAACAGGTAATGGTGGTGGTGCTGGTGCTGCACTTACAAGTGACAATGGTGCACAACGTGGACAAGGTGGAGGTGCTTCTACCAGTGGAGTTACAGAAGCTTATACTGCATCTGGTGGTGGTGGTGGTCGATGGTTTAATACAACTGATCAATATACCAGCCATAACGATGGCAGAGGAGTACACGGCGGCGGCTCTTCAGGTAGTCCTTTTGGAAATGGTAACGGCCCTCAAAGAGTTCAAGGTTCAAAATGTGCGACAGGTGGGGCAGGATGGTATCACGGACAAACTTGGGACGGAAGGCTAGGTGGTTCAACCCAGCATGATAAATTTAGAATGTATACAATAGCTTTTCCTGGTGACGGATCACATTATGCAATAGCTGGTGCAGCATTACTTGAAATGAACTCTGGCTCAAATGACCCTGAAGCATCAGGTGGCCCCGTTCAAGGAGGAGGAGGCTTAACATCTAGAGGTGGTTATAGCTATATGACAGGAAGTTCAGGAATGATGATAGGAGGACAAAACCAAGCTGGCCCTTGGGCTGCTTATGCTACAGGATTCATGGAGGGAGAAGACAAACCTTGGTGGTTCCCTTGGGAAGTTGATGGTGGTGGTGGTGGTGCATATAGGGGTCAAGACGCCGATGGAATACAAAGAGGACTTATAACAGGAGGAACAGGTGGTAGTGGAGCAGGAGGAGGTTCAATTATGGGTAATAACTATTCTTACGGAATTACTTACTGTGGAGGAAGAGGCGGTTTCGGTGGTGGCGGTGGTGCTGCTAGGGCATCTAGATCACATTGGAATAACAACCCTTCAATTATGCACGGTGGAGCAGGGGGAATAGGTGGTGGCGGTGGTGCTGCATGGACTCATAAAGATTGGGGAACAAGTGCTCATTCAAATGACCGCAACCACACAGCTTTCGGTGGTCATGGTGGGAATGGTTGTGTTTGTGTATATTGGTAAGAAACTATGAAATTTGCACGTATAGCTGACGGTTCTGTTCAGGAACTTATTGAAGTTACAGACCTAGATGATTTAAAAACTCGCTTTACTCCTGACTCTGTAAAAGAATGGGTAGAAGCAACCGATTCAATCGAACCAGATATGACTTGGGATGGTTCTAGTTTTGGTACTGCACCACCCAAGTATGTAGAATCAGAAGAACAAAAAGCAGCAAGCAAAGCAGCTAACGATAAATGGGCTGCTATGTCAACTGATGAAAAATGGGATACCTTATTGCCTGATGTACCTGCATATATAAAAGCAGATGCAACCAAATTAGCAGAAGAAAAAGCTAAGTTTGTTGCGTCAGAAGAAGGAAGTTAAATGAAAGCAATCGCAATCACTTCTTTAGCCCTTAACGTACTAATTATTGGTACAGGTGTAGTTGGTTACTTGAATAAAGATAAGATTGTGAATACAATTCTAGATAAGGTAAAGGGTCAAATCCCTGAATTGGTTAAACAATCAATGCCTTCAATGCCCACCACAACAGGATTGCCTAAGTTATGACACAGTTGAAGGAAGGTAACTATCTTCCTCTTCTCCTCGGTCTTGGATTAATCGGTAGCAATTTCTTTTCCCTTGTCCTACTTAGTAGGTCAGGGGATTCGCTGCCTAATCTTGCATCGCTAGCTACGACAAACAACAGTAGTAGCCAGATGCGATATAAGAAAGACGAGAAAGGATTGGAGGTGACGATAAGGCATAACATGCACTCACCTAAAACAGTTTTATTTAGTTCAGAAAAATCTAAATGGAACGGTAAAACTGATTACATAAGGAAAGAATATGTTGCTCATCAACCTGGAGCAAATGCAACATTAGCTGCTGACTATCTTCAATGTATTAAGAACAAAGGTAGTGCAGAATCTAATGGTGAAATAGTAGGAGCTTCTTTAGTTACCGCTACTCCTGCTGCTAGTACATTAGCCAATATCCCAATCATAGGCTGGATTGCTAGCGGATTTGCTGTTAAGAAAGCAGGAGAATTAGGTAAAGATATTGGCGGTGACTTCGTAGATTGTTAAAATGAAATACGAAGAATATAAATACGCACAAGCTTTAAAATGGTATAAGTCATGGTGTAAATCCCAAGGCGTAAAAAATAAAGCTGTTGCCTACCAAAAATAAGTGGATGAAATTCCAGATATACAAGTCGATAATATTTTTATCCCTGATAATTCTATCGACAGAGTTTCTCCGAACATTCCCAATGTTCAACCCGTAACTCTTAACTTACAGCAGCCTAATTTAATATTTGAAATCCCTGGTTGTGTAGAAGCACATCCAGACTCAGGTAACAATAAGAAGTTAAAAACAGATGACGATAGGGGCGTTCAGGTGTACTGTGACGCAGGGATGCCTTCTTTCAATCCTGTTGATTACAGGCCAGAAGATATAGAAGAAGTTCCAGAACCCACCACACCAAAAATTGATACGAGTAGAGCAGAGACTTCTACTTCGACAAACACAAATAACGAAACACCTGTTAGCCCACCACCGCCTCCTATTCCCCCCTGCCCTAGACCTGGAGATTTACCCATAGGAGCAGTCGGGAAGTACGGAACAAAAAGAATTATTGGGTATGAACGAGATGGAAATCAATGCAAAGTCCTATACGAGGAAAGAAGTGTACTGGAAGTTGTTAACACTTACACTCCTCCACCAACGACGCTACTTAATACAAGTGCGATAGCTGTTACTTCAGTCATCGGTGTCACTGTGTTGGGTCAACCAATAGCAAAGATGCTCCAGAAGCAAATGAAGGGGCAAGTTAAGAAGATCTCTAAGAAGATTACAAAGAAACTTCTTGCTATTCGGGGGAAGAAACCGAAGGTGTTGTCACTTCGTGAACGCCAAGCGGAGCAGAGGAGTCTGAAGAAATAGAATGAATGTGATCTATTGGCTTTTCCTTAAAAGGTCTGGTCAAAATATCTGAACAAATAGAATATGCGGAGCTAGTAGGAGCAAAATTTATTCCTTGAAGTTTAAATTTAGAGCACTCACGAAGCCTCGCAATTTCAAAATCAAGCCTCTTGTTAGCCAAGATCTGCTGTTGTATTTTCTCTTGGGTTGTAGCGGCAGATAAACAACGAGTCGTGAATCTTTTATCTAGTGGCACTGAAAGGGTCGCTGAAATCCCTCCTGTGATGGAATGAGAGTCCTTCTGCCCTGTTCTTACATCCTTAAAATATAAAACACTGCCTGGATTATCAATAATTCCATCATCGTTAGCATCACTTGTATCGTAAACAGGGTCTTGGTAATAGCTTTCGTAGGGTCGCTTAAGAGATAAAGCACCTGTAAGGAAGGGCGTAATGCTTAATGTAGTTCCTTGGCACTGTATTCCGTTACCGTATGTGTTGGTATGGAATGGTCCTTGTAAGACTTGTACTCCTTGGTTGATAACGCTTCCACTAGAGGAAGCATTAGGAGCGGCGGTAGCACTAACGCCGCCGACATCACCAGAGTAAGCAGGCAAACTGAAGTTAAACGTGAGTAATCCATAAGCTATTGCTGAAAGATGCTTGTTGTATCGGTGATACTTGTTTGATCGGTTGTACGCTGAATGATTGTTTGCTGGCTTACCCCAGGAGCAGCGTATGTTTCGGTAAACTGAAAGGCTGATCCGTCTGTATGAATCTGCCAATTCGGTTTGTTGGAGTGATCTAAGCCAACCCATGTGTAAGTAATGCCATCAGTGTTCTGAGAGGGGGCTGTAACAGTGGTGGGAGACACAGATGAACCAGAATGCTTCATATTTGTCCCAGTGACTGTGTATTGCCAGCCTGTATTTATGTCAATCGAGTTGATTGTCTCTGTAATTTTTGTACTCGTTTCCGTGTGTGATGTGACCGTACCCTGTGTAAACTGAGGAACCACTGGTACAGCCTGAACAGCAGGGCTAAGCAGAAATACGAGATATAGAAAGGTACGCACAGGAGTATTTTCACCTTACAGTCAGTTCGCTGGTTACTTGTCCTACAGCCGTAGTATTCGCACCACCTGCTACTACCGTGACCACACCAGAGCTGAGTACAGTGCCTGCCAAATTACCAGCAACACCACCTGAGATAGTGGTTGTACTACCAAAAGCAGGCATATCAGCAACTACACCAGCACTTACATCAACACCACTGCCTATCGCTGGTATGGCGTCCCCTTGTTGCCAGCTTTCCGTTAGAGAAAATGCTGATCCTGCTGTATTTATCTCGTACGTTCCAACATCAAGCGTAGCTGCGGCTGTAGCTGATCCTGCTGTCAGTTTACCAATGTGTTCTCCAGTGCTGACCTTTATATTGGTTCCCGACACTGCATAAGTAGACGGAATCCTAGTCGCCTGAGTGCTACTGGCTCCGACTGTTAGAGAAGTAGAGCTAGAAAGCTTCGATGTAATGTTGGCTTGTGCAGGTGCAGCCAATAGAAGCAAGATTAATAACTTCTTCATTTCAATTTACCTGTAACAGGATCAATAGGTTTCTTGGTTATCGGGTCAACTTTGACAACCTCTGCACCTGTAATCTTTATAGGAGTTTCAACCCTAATAGTTTGTGCCGTAGAAGACGTAGCAAGCATCTTTTCTACATCCTCCTTGCTTAACCCGTTACTCTTCTTATCCTTTGTAGTCGCCAAACCAAATGTACTAAGTGCACCAGTGAATACACTCGCGATAAAGGTTGGATCAAAGTTTTGCTTCTGAAACCCTGGTAGATCAACGTACGCCAAGGTGAGAATAAAACCACTCCATACAACAATACCAAGGCGTACAGCTACACCAATCAGTGCAACTTGCTCCTCTTTGTCTGGAGTAATCTCTTGCAACTTTCCAAATACACCTTTCTTCTTTTCCTCTTTTGGTTTTTCAGGTGTTTTCTTTTCTTCCATAGAAATCAGTGGTAGGCCGTCCTACACTAGACACAATTTGTTATTTTGAACAGTGCCAGAGATTACAGCAGCAATCATTGGTGCAACAGCCAGTGTTGTTATTATGTCCCTTAGCAACATCAGCAACCGCAGAGATCGAGACACTAGAGAATTATTTAACCGTATTAATCAATTAGAAAAGTTAGTAGCAAGTCATCATCCACCAGATCGTAATCGTAAGTGGAGAGTTTAAAGAGGATTCTGAGGGAACACATAAAAATCGCTCACAGGAAAGTCCAAGTGCTCCCACACATGAGAATCGGAAGCGACATCTAAAGCATGGTCAGGAGTTTCAGCTACAACAACCGTTTGGAATCCACGATCAGTAACAGAACCATACCCAACAAAAGCAGCAGGGATACGCACCACCCATCCTCTAGGTCTGTATTTAGTGGTTCCCTTGGGTTTTGATCCATCCTGCTTTTGCGTTTTGCCTTTGGATTTTTTCGATTGGGATGCCAAGAATTTGTGCATCGAGAATGCCCTCAATATCACCCTTATACGCTGCCAATTCCAGTTCCCAGAGTTCTTGTTCACGTTCTTTAATAGCTCTATCTTCATCTATAGCAAGAGACTCGTTCCAATATTGAACTGCACCAGCTAATGAGTCTAATCTGTCATCATGTTGTAAAGATTGTTTATCGACAGTGAGATGAGTTAATTGATGAAACAACTGGTATGCCAAGGCTGTCTCTACGGAATCATCATCTCTAGCTTTGGAATCATCTTCAATTACCGAGCGATTAAAGATCAATCGATGTTGATTCATTACTGGCTCAAGAGCATTAATAATTCTTCTCTCCTTCTGGACGTTGCTCCTAGTCGCTTCAATCGTGCAGGGGTAAACCTCTCTGAGGTAAGGCTGCAATAGATTTTCCATCATGCCTTGACCAAACTGATCTTCTAAGAGAATCAGTTTTACTTTTCTACGTTTAGCTGCTTCTGCAATTCCTCTTAAGACAGGTTCGGTATAACCTTCACGGAAGGAACCCACCTCCAGTACAAATAAATTTCCATTGAGATGAGCGACAATAGAATAAGCAGTTTCATCTAAACCCTTACCTGAAGGATCTATAAACATTACACAACCTTGGAACTCAATCCACTGCCCATGTATGAATGCTGGCCTGTGATAATAATCTCCACTAAACCCAACAGCAGGCAGATCAGTAATCCTGTACTCAGCACCAGAAGACCACACCACTTTCTCTGGTGCGTCTTGGTCAACTTCTAAAACTACTAAGTCAGATAATCTAAGAGGGAAGCGATTTAGATCGCTGAGTGTCGTGTCTAGTTGAAACTGAAGCGTGAATTGCGACTTGCCGTAACTAGCTTCTCTTTCAATTAGATCTAGTTCATTAAAGCGATCAGGGTCAGTTGGTTTATTAACAAGTTCGACACAATTCTCAAGTATGATTGGTGCTAGAGATGCACCGTACTTCTGTGGTTTCTTTGGATACCTTGCAGGCCAGATACGACATTCATATCCTTTTGTTTGCAATTTGTTGTATATACTCTCCTCGGTTTGCGGAGTTCCGAGGAACATAATTTCTCCACCTGGTTTCAGGATCGCATTAAATTCTCCGACAGATACAATTAATTTCTCTCTCATTCCTACAGTCCAAGCTGTATTAGGAACCTCGCAGTCATCTGCAAGTATTAAATCTGCCCTACTACCAGTAAGCTGTCCAAAAATACCGACAGATTTTACTGATGGGGATTGATCTGGTGTCGCTGGTCTTACATCAAATCTATTACTCGCACTTCTTTGCTCATCCCTATCTGGTTCTAAGCACTTCAGTATATCCATCTCTCTAATTAACCTGAGACAGAATTGTGCAAAGTCATCTGCTCGCATTTTGCTTGCAGATACAACCATGATCTTCTTCTGTGGATCATTCCTTAACAGCCACAGCACATAAGCTGCTGCCATCCAACTCTTTCCTACCCCACGAAAAGCCTCAATAATCCTTCTCTTTGGCCCATCCTGCATATATTCAGCTATATCTAACTGAACTGGTGTGGGATTAGGAAGTTGAAGGTGCTTCCAGACGACAACTAAAAAATATCTAAAGTCATCCCTGAACTGATCAGGTAGCTGCACCCACTTTTCTTTCACCTACTCAAGCCCTCTTCTTCTTAAATGCTACGACATTCTCTATATCAGGTAACTGTTTCGCTAGATCTCCAAAAGCTGTACCCTCTACTGGCTGTGCACTGATCTGATTATCTTTCAGAAACTGCCTTGCTACATTCACATCTGCAACAGTCATCTCCCCAGACACTAACTTATCCATAAACCACTCCGCTAACCCTGCATGTAGATCCCCTAATACCTCTGTCGTACTCTTCTTAGCCATAACATTTCAGTAATTTCCCTAATCATACACAGTATTGGCGGGAGTCTCACCCACCACAGGAAGACTCCCTTGTTAGCTCACTGGCAGACCAAGCTAACCTCTTAAATTCTACTCCCCAGATCCCTTGCTACCACTAAGTGTCCATATATGAATAGAAGTTATTCATTATCCCCTCTATTAGGTATCTGTTAGAGCTCCACGGAGCACTTTTTTATCGGAAAAATGTGAGGGGGTAACGCTTATAAGCGAAGAATCGAATAACCCCCCAGTACCTTTGTACTAGAACGACCAGAAGGGAGGGGTACTATGTCCATTTTATGTCCAATCTGGTTTGGACTGGGGCCAATCCATTGGTATCACTAGGCTGCGTAACTGTTCTAATGACAGTTATGCAAGATTATCACTGGATTTTCTGGGATCTGGTCGGATTTTGGAGCAGCTCCACTTCTTTTGATTGTCTTTGTTACCGCAAAGAGAACAATATGAACTTATATTACAATTCTAATTCAAAACCATTTACATTCTAATTACTTTCGATTAGGTTTCTAATAGTTCATCCACCACCAATGGAACTAACTAAGAAATCACTTGAGTTCATTACCAATCACTTTGGATATACACCAGAGCGAATGGTAATCAGTCACCCAGACGAAACCAGTTCAGTTGCATATTTAATGCCATCACGTCACGGGATGGAGCCCTGGCCCGTTCCCAGAATCGAAGCTTATGTTTCATTCATGACTAGAGGTACTAAGTAATGACAACAACACCAACCAAGCAGAACCACGCCCTTACCAACTGTAAGGGCCAGCTTGAGAACATCATCGAACTCTATGAGTTAAGAGATGTTGATGAATTTATGAGTGGAGAAAGAGACATCGAACAGGAAGCCAGGGACATGGCCCTTGATGTCTGCTACAGGTCACAGGATTGGGTAGAAGTTGGAAGAAATGAAAGCTTCGAACCAAACCAGGGACGCATCCTATTAAGCACTGGTGGCCCTGCCTGTCAGGTCGTGTGCGACCTGGTGAACAACTGGCCTAGCAACCCAGAAATTCAATGGCAGGATTGGGGCACGCCCTGGACGCACACCAGGATCAAGACAGAGCTAGGCATTGACTACGACATAGCCTACGAAGCTCTGGTCTGGTTCATCAATCTATTTTGGTGGGGCGAATAGCTCCACCAGACTCTCTCCTCTAGCCCTTCGGGGTTAGATGAGGGACTCACGGCAGTCCACCCTTAATAGAGAACGTCTTCGCACGCCACCCTCAATAAAGGCACTGCCACCCTCAATAAATCCCACCCAGAAAAGAGGTATCAAGTGAACAACTACTACATTGTCAAGCACTATCCGTTGAGATATGGCAAGCAAGAGTCAAGACTTGTCCGAATTGTCGAAAGAAGGATGGCTGAATTGCCTGAAGAGATCGCCAAGCGATGCCATGAAATAATCGACAGCATTAGACCAGTTGGTAGTGATGCTGAGTATTGTTTCTATGATCGTGAAAGCTTGCAAGCTACCAACCTAGACAGCATCAAAGAACAAGTCTTTGTATCTGAGGTAGGCAAGCAATGAGAATATTCTTTGATCTCAAACTCGTAGGGGATAGCACATCCCCTAGAGATTTGCTCAAGCTTCTTGATTCAGTCGATGAACTATTGACTGGTGAATATAACTGGATCGTTGAAGGTGTCCACGATCACGGAGTTATGGACAGTCCACCAACTCTAGAAGAACTAGAACTACGGAAAGAAGAAGCACCAAAAGCAATTCCTCCTGATGTTCTTAACGACTGGCTGTATAACAAGCAGCCACCCGAAGACTTCACCACTACTTGCGAGCCAGACTAATGCCTATCAATATAGATCCTGGGTATCACGATCTAGAAATACTTAAAAGAGTTTGCGATCAAATCATCGAAGATCACACCATATCTAAAGATTGGAGTGCTATTGATGAACTCTTTAAAGATATACCAACTAAAAATTTAGTTGGATTCTTGCCAGAACTAGAGGTGAAGGGCTAATGAAATTAAAAACAACAAGGAAAGCACGCACTTGCCACACTTGCAAGTGCTCAATAGTCAAGGGTGACAAGTACGGTCAAAGGTCTATCACTTTAGGCTCAAAGAAAGATGGAATGACAGACTCATTTGACAGAGACAAGGGAGCCTTTGTCGTGCATCAAATGAAAGTCAATGTTTCTTTATGCAAGGAGTGTGCTAATGGGGCCAACTGAATCAACCAAGAAGATCACCTGCAAAGATGGTGAGTGCAAGGTGACTGAGTACTTCGAGCCAATGAGGAAGTACTCACGCACTGGTTTCGATGGCAAGCTTGTTAAGTGTCCTCACTGTGAAAGTACACACCGTGTCTATCACCTGAGAGATAAGACAATGACTTGCCCAACGTGCAAGACATCCAGTGATAAGTATCAGTGGATGATTGAGCGAGAGATTATTTATTCCAGCTATTAATTACCGAGGGATAACAGTGCGGAGTCTCATTGAGCAGGCGTGTCAACCCTCGACCAACCCAAATGTTTTTCTATTGCAATCCAATGGCAACTAAAAGATCAGACAAGAACCAAGTCAACATAAGACTTGATGATGAGTCGATGGCATTACTTGATGCACATCGCACCTATCTGGAAGCACAAGTCAAGTTCAAGCTTGATAATGCTGAACTAATAGAGTGTTTCGATGGATTCACAAGACCATTTGTTGCTAAGAAAGTTCTTATCAAAGCTCTTAAGGAACTTAACCTTTCTTATGAGCAACAAACTACTGAACCTATTGATGTGACAGCCAATGACGACTCCTATTAAAGATGTAGTTGGTATCCAGACAAGGACTTCCATCTATAACTCAGCCTTACTTAATCGGTTGGCTGAGTTGAAAGGCATGAGCTTGTCTGGTGTATGCCGTTACGTCATCGAAGACTGGCTCGACAAGCACTATGAAGAGCAACGCTCAACACTAGAGGCGAAGGTCGCAGCTAATAAGGAACTACTCGCAAAGTTAAATGCTAAATGATGTATTAACTTTCGAAAGCAGGATGATCTCTAATAGCGTGGATAACTCACGCTATGTAGAGAACCAGCTACAAACTAAGAAGATTCAGTCTCGCTCCAGATGGGGTGAGGCTTTGTCTTCTAAAGGGTACGGTCTTATTAAAGATCACATTGAATACATAAAGAAAGAGTCTGAGTCTGGACGGGCTGGCGTTGGCTGGTCAAGACTCAAACCACTGAACAATCTTCCCACCGAAACGATAGCAGCTACAGCTATTCGGACAATCATTGATACTCTTACTCTCAACCCTACCTTTCATACTGTCGGACAAGAGATAGCAGATAGGTTATGGATTGAGGCCATGCTTGAGAGATTAAACAAGGATGAACTAGCCAGGTACAACAGAAGCAGGCAACGCAAACGACATAAGATCAAAGGCTTGCAACACATGACAAGCACTGTTCAATGGACAGCCAAGGAACGCATGGCAATAGGTGGGCTGCTGATTTATATCGTTGAGAAAGAGACAGGGTTTATCAAGGTAGAAAGAGATGACCTACCACATAAGAAACGTAGGATTATTAAGCCAACTGCCGAGTGCATGAAGTGGATCGAAGAAATTAAAGACAAGCAAGGCTTACTAATCCCTCACTATCTACCAACCATTGCACCAGGGGTAGCATTTAGCTCTGATCTAATCGGTGGATACCATGACCCACGCTTACAAATACCCTTAGTTAAATCGAACAACGAAGTAGTAGCTCAACACTTGAAAGGTGATGAGCCATGTAAGAAAGCACCAGAAATATTTAGTGATGTTGGTTGGACTATCAATGAGTGGATACTAGAGCAGGCTATTAGTGCAAGAGATAATGGCTGGTCTATTGGTGTAGTGCAACAAGAACCAGTGATACCGCCTTACCCTAAAGGTAAAGATGATGACAGCCCTGAAGTATTAGCGTGGAGAAAGACAGCTAAGAAACAACACATACTAGAAGAGAAGACAAGAGGTTCACGTATTGGATTGGCTTGGTTGCTACATATAGCTAACGATTTAAAAGAACAAGATGAACTGTTTATGCCCTGCCAACTGGACAGTCGAGGAAGAATTTATTACAGGCCACCATACTTAAACCCACAAGGTAATGATCTAAGCCGAGCACTCTTACAGTTCTCTTACTACAACTACATGCAGACAGATGAGCATGTGAACTGGTTGCGTGTGCATGGTGCAAATGTATATGGACTAGGCAAGTCAGACTGGCAGACAAGAATTGATTGGGTTACTGAGCATGAGCAACTTATCCTTGCAGCAGGCAATGATCCGTGGTTAAGCCCTAGCTTCTGGACTAGAGCAGAGAAACCGTGGAGTTTCTTAGCTTTCTGTCGTACCTATTGGGAGTGGAAACAAGAGGGGCCAACCTATAAGTGCAGGCATCCTGTCATCATGGACTGCACCTGTTCAGGTGTGCAGAATTTCGCTGGCTTACTCAGGTCACAAGAGATGGCAGAGCAGGTGAACCTCACGCAATCCGACAAACCACAAGATATATATGCGGCAGTCGTTGGCAAAATAAATGAAAGACTAAGGCTAGATAAGAGCAGCGACAGTAAGAAATGGTTGATGCTACAACCTGATCGCAGTCTTACTAAGGCAGCAGTGATGACTATCCCATACGCTGCTACATACACAGCCTTCTATAAGTATGCGTATGAGTGGGGTGTTAAGAGAGCTAAAGATTTATATGGCAATACCTGTTGGTTGAACAAGCCTGGGTCAATGGGTACTACTCATTACATGGCACGAATACTGCATGAAGAATCAGCACGAATGATACGACCAGCAGTACAAGCAATGAAATGGTTTAAGTCTGTCGGTGTTAAGGCTGGTAAATGTAACGTACCTTTACGATGGACAACACCATCAGGATTATTAGTACATCAACAATACAATAGTACGAAAGATAACAGGGTTAGACTTAAGTATTTGTCGGACATTTACTTAGATATTAGGGTGCAAGAAGACTGTCCTACACTGAATACTATTAAGATGGGCAACAGTTTAACTGCTAACGTATTACATTCTCTGGACTCTAGCTTAATGTCATTATGTACATTGAAATCACGGAGTAAAAATGTTATAAATATAGGTGGGATACATGATGCTTTCATCACTGACCCAACCTCAATGAGTGTCGTTAGAGATGCAGCTAAAGAATCTTTCGTTGAGATATACAAAGATGACTGGCTAACCAAGATCAAAGACACACTCAAGGCACAACTGCCTATCGAAACACAAGTGGATCTACCTTCTGAACCTCAGTTAGGTGACTTCGATCCAACCCACACATTGCTCTCCAATTATTTCATTACTTAATCACATGGACTTTGTTGATCTCAAACCAATTCAACTGACCACGCCTGACGACACACGCCTTACCTATTCATGGCTTGTTAACGCAGACAACAAGTATCCTCCTGCTAGATGGCAGACAACACTTGTTATTCCTAATAGCCCAAGGGCTGTTGAGATAGGAGAACAGTTAGATACTTTCTTTCTGAACTTTAAGAAATCATTGAAGGCTGCCTACCCTGACAAGAAGAAGGAAGACTACAAGTGGAATGAACTCCCTTGGAAATGGGAAGACCACGAAGAATTAAAACTTAAGAACGCTTTGATCCTCAAGTGCAACAAGAAGACGCACTCACCAGAGGGAACACCCAAAGCACCGCCAATAATTTTTGATAGCAGTCAGAAGGAACCACTGAACGATGAGCAGAAAGCAAAGTATGACAAGATTGGCCCAGGTACTACAGCACAAGTAGCCCTGTATGTCAGTCAATACAATCTGAGTGTCGGTACTGGATGCAGACTCACACCTGCTGCTGTCAACATCAAGAACTTTATACCCTTTGGAAGCCAAGCTAATACAGCAGAGGACTGGGGATTCACAGTTGATGCACCACAACAAGGGTCAGGAACCCCATCAACAAATGACTTCGACTTCTAATAAATACAGAAGCAAGTTCGAAGCTTCAATCGCTGCTACCTTACATGCAAAAAATGTTGCGTTCACCTACGAATCAATACGACTGGACTACACCCTCGAAGGAACGTATGTACCCGATTTCATATTACCTTCGGGCATTATGGTCGAGGCGAAAGGCCACTTGCGTACGGAAGATAGACGCAAACTACGTGCAGTTAAGACGCAACATCCCCATTTAGATATACGCCTCTGCTTTCAGAACGCTAACGAAAAGATTAGCAAGAAGAAAAATAGTATGCGGTACTACGAGTGGTGTGACCGCAATGGTTTCAAGTGGTGTCACAAAGTAATACCTGCTGATTGGTATGGATAAAGAAATCAGATGGATAAAGGGCAAGCTCTACCGAGAGGAGTGCCCTGGTAACTGGGAGCCATACGACCCCGATGCACCTCCTGATACAGAGAGAGTGCAGAACATTAAGAAACGCAGGGCTGAACTTCAGACCATGCTTGATCACATAAAAAAAGCTACTAATGAAGCTACCTAAAAGACGACCCTTAAGGCATGGGTATAAGAAAGGTTGGGGTACGCCTAACACAAAATCAAAACCAAAAAAGAAAATCAACAGAGCAGAACCAAAAGGATTTAACTAGCTATGAATTACAGAACAACAGGTAGTGACCTTACTTATAAATATAGGGTTCGTGTCCTCACTCCTAAAAATGAGAAGTTCGATGAGTACATCATCGCAGCTACTAAAGAGAGAGCTAAGCAGGCACTACTAGATAAGTACGGCAAGGATCATAAGGCTCTTGTCCTAGACCAGGAGCCAGGCAGTGTCTTCAAGTAAGGAAGTAAGCAGAGGGCCATGTCCTAACTGCGACACAACCAAGGGAATGATCCTCTTTGATGACGGACATTCCCACTGCTTCTCATGTGACCATCAGATTCAACCAAGGAAAACAGTAGAAAAGTCAATGCCAATAACTAGATCAACAAGCAAGCTACTTACTACTACCATTGCACCTAACAAAGAATGGCGTGGCATCACTGTCGAAACACTTAAGTTCTTTAGTTATTGCAAGGCGTTCTTCAAAGAGCAACCAGTACATGTAGCTACCTATAACGATCAGCAAGGGCTGCCATCTGCACAGCACCTACGCTTTCAAGATAAAAAATTTATCTGGTTAG
>VTLG01001086.1_pt1 | contig 19059 bp, 20 predicted proteins | sample 4694571 | NCBI WGS metagenome assembly VTLG01 (sample SAMN12604809, study PRJNA352737) | marine metagenome | biome: ENVO:00000447; feature: ENVO:00000209|ENVO:00000569|ENVO:01000036; material: ENVO:00002151; isolation source: viral sequences binned using virsorter ...
AGGAAGTTGTTATCACTTAGAGCATGGGGTGCGAGCTCATCTGCCGATGCAAGAAAGAAAGCAAGAGCCATCAGTGCAAGAAATAAAAAGAAGAAAAAGTAATGTGTTAATATACCTCCAACAAAAAAGGAGAAGGTAATGCCTAAAGTAGGAAAGAAAAAATTTCCATATACAAAAGCAGGAATGGCCGCAGCACGAAAAGCTAAGAAAAAGACAGGAAGGAAAAAGAAATAATGACAATGCAATATGGGGATGATTTCTATAGAAAATTTGGTACATTTACAGGCGACCCTAATTTTACAAGACCTAACCCATTTGAAGGTGCTCCCGGTTTTGTACGAAGTATAATGCCATATGCAGCTACTCCAATGAATCCTCCAACAAGACCAATAGGTTCTATGACTCCCGGAATGGGGCCACAAGGCAGAGCTGGATTTCCTCAATCTTCACCATTGTATGGTGGCGGTGGGTTTGGTATCGGTGGTGTAGCTGGTGGAATGCAAAACCCTGTGCAAGGTCAATTTAATGGAAACCCATATGGTTTTGGGCCAGGCTATCAATTTGATGCAACTCAAGCAGGGCTACCTTCTACAACAACTAATTTTGGAATGAACCCAAATATAAGAAGTGGAGCAGTAGGGCAATTTCCAGTTAATGCCCCAGCTTATGGGCCATATTTTATGCCACAAAATCAACCACCTTCTCCGCAAGAAGGGTTTGTAGGTGGAAGAAGTCAATCTATGAATCCATTTGCTGCACAAAGAAACCCAAACCTTGAACCTCAACAAATGGCTACTATTGAAAAAGCAATGGAACAAAATTACGCAGCAAGAGCCCCTGGTCGTAATCCATCTGAACAAGATCAAAGACAAGAATTTGCTAGAAAAAAAATAAGAAGACAAGCACGTACTAATGAAGCTCCTCCTAGAACACCAGCTCAACCTAGAAGACAACAACTCCCAAGATTTGGAGCAAAGCAAACTCCAAGAAGGCGTGCAGCCTCAAGTGCAGGCGAAGGATAAAATGCCTAGAAAAGAAGCGAGTGATATTCACCCGGCTTTAGTTGCATCGACAATTGCGTCAGCAGCAAAGCAACAGAACTACGGTTCACAAATAGATGGGTGGGAATCATTTACTTCTGAGATGAAAGCATTTTTATGGGTAAGGCAGTTTCATGCAAAAGACTCTGGAGCACTTGCTTACATTGGCAGATCACAATCATGGTTAACTAAATGGGTAAGACAAAATCCTCACTTTGGCGAAGCAGCTAAAAATGTAAGAGCCAAATCTGTAGCTGTAGATGAATTACCTAACAACGAATTAAAACGTGTAGCTAAATGGCATTTAGTACAAATGTTGAATGACCCAGAGTTACCAGTAGAAAAACGATTAGCAGTTATAAGGCAAATACAAATATTACCTGATGAAGAAGGGCCAACTAAAGGTGGCGGTAGAGGTAAAGTAAAACAAAAAGTTAGACCTGTTACTTCAGAAGACATTAAACCCGGTGCAGTTGTTCCTGACAGAAGAACTCCGTTAGGATACATAGAAGAGGAAGAAGATGTTTTCCCTCAAGGTATAGGAATTGATATAACAAATGACGCAACAACAATTGTTAAGGACAAGGTACAGTCCTCATGAAGGACAACTAGAAGTACATTCACTGCATGCTAAAGAGAAATGGTTAGAGGCAGCTCGAAGGTGGGGTAAGTCTCGTTGTGCATTAGGTGAATTAGAAGCAGCCTATTACGAATCTTTATCACGCCCAATTGAACATATCAATAGATATCAGCTAGTACCACCGGGATTTCACTGTTGGGTTGTTGCTCCTTCGTATATTCAAGGAAGACAGGCATGGAACGAATTACTACAATTACTTGACCCTACTTGGATACGAGATACTAACCAAGCTAATATGACTATTACCCTAAACGGTGCATCCGAAGAGATCTGGGGATTAATAGAAATGAAATCGGCTGATAACGCTCAAGCCCTACAAACAGTAGGACTAGATTTTTTGTGGGTATCAGAAGCACAAGATATACCTAACGCAGCCGCAGAAAAATTACGCCCTACCCTACGACAAGCAGGAAGAATGGGTAAAGCACTATATGAAGGTATTCCTTCTGTATATCCAGAACATTGGTTCAGAAGAGGATGCGAAGCAGCCAAGCGTGGAGCACATAAAAGCCACAGATACTTTCATTACACTGTTTACCAAAACCCATTACTAATGCCTGAAGACGTAGAAGAAGTTGAAGGCGACAAAGAAGTTATGCCTGAATCTGCATGGAGACGTATGTACCTAGCAGAATTTTCTTTATCATCAGGGTTCTTTTCTAACATAGAAGATTGCATAGGCGGTGATTTATTAGATGAACCACTACCCGGCAAAAACTATGTGGCAGGATTAGACTTAGGTGTATCTCGTGACTTTACCGTACTAACAGTTTTTGATGCAGATGAGCGTAGAGTTGTTTACCACAGATTGTGGGACGGTCAATCTTGGCCACAAGTACAACAACACATTGTTGCAATTAACCAAGAATGGGGATTACAAAGAATAATGGCAGACGCTTCAGGTATGGGTCTAGCTATGGTTCAGGAACTAGAAGCAAACAATTTACCTGTAGAAGGTGTGTCAATTCAAAAGAACAACCGTGAAAAATTATTGTCTACGTTACAGGTAGCAATGGAACATAAGACTATACAATTCCCTGCTATTCCTATAATGTTACGACAACTAAGGGCATTCCAGCATGTTAGAATGTCTAGTGGAAATTTCAAAGCACAAGCACCAGTTGGGGAGCATGACGATGAAGTCTTTGCTCTAGCCTTGGGTTTATCAGCTTGCAACGAACCAGAATACACACAATCTAGAAGACGTGGATTTGGCGGTAGATATTTAGCAACACAAGACGAAGCTAACAAAGGATATGGGATTGGCGGTATGAGTAAAGGTGAAATGATAATGAGAAACAGAAGGCTGGATCGTGTCGAAGAAAGATGGGATAAAGCAGGAGTAGAATAATGGTTTTAACCGATTTTAAAACAGGCGAACCTTTAGTTCCTGGTGACATGAATTATGACGACAGTAAACCTACTGCCGAAAATGTGTTACAAATTTTTGATACTTACAAAAGTCATTACGAAGCTTTTCACGATCAATGCGAGGAAGAAGATGAATATTATCATGGCACTCGTTCTGTTCCTATTCCTGATGATATGCCTATCGATCCTGTTCGACCAGCTACGGCTCACGCTATTGTTAACGTTGCTACTGATCACGTTGATGTCAATAACCCATCCATATTTGTCCCAGCTCCATCGCCTAGAGCAAAGAACAGATCAGAACGAATACAAAAATTCTTGCAAGGTGTATGGATGCATATACCTGAACACACCAAAAGAACAGTAGTAAAACACTCTATTCAATATGGAGTTGGATTTATTAAAACTTGGTGGGATGGTGATAAGTGGCCGGATGCTCCTTTGTTAGACGAATACAAAGATGAAGAAGAATATAAAGAAGCTTTACAAGATCACTTAGACGAAAGAAACATTTCCTTCCCTTTTATTATTGATGCTGTTAATCCCAAAAATATGATTTGGGATGACTCAAGAGCAGGGATGAAATGGGCTATTGAATATTACGAAACAAACTATAACGACATACAAATGTTATACCCAGAATGGACACCATTAACTTCTAATTCTGAAACAGTAACATTCTTAGAATACTGGGATGATACTTGGTGTGGAAGAATGGCAGACGGTGAATGGGTATGGGGGCCATATAAACACGGATATGGATTTAACCCTTACGTAAAAATACAACCAGCCACATCTTTAGATTACGATGTAGGTGCTCCTGAAGATAGATACGAAGGGGTACTTAAACCTGTACACAGTTTGCTTGATTCAGAAGCAAGATTGATTACTCAGTACGAAGCAATACTTAGGCAATATGCTTGGAGAACAATTGACTTCTACGGGCCAGCATCTTCAGCTGAAGCAACAATGGATGAATACGAATTGTTTGCAGCTAAGAACTGGGTACGACCAAATGTAAATATACAACCATCTCCACTTGCAATGCCTCCACAGGAAATACTGCAACAACTTGGAATGGTACAGACAATGATTGAAGAAGCTACATTCCCTAACGTAGTTAGAGGTATGCGACCATCAGGTGTTTCCACTGGGTTTGCACTAAGTGTTTTAGCTGGGACAGGAAGACTAGTCTTTGGTAAGTTTGCCGATGCTATGGCTAGAGGAATGGAACATGCTAACGAACGATTTTTAAAGTTAGTAAACAACAAAGCAAAAGGTAAAGTTACAGTACACGCTAGAAGTAGTGTGCAAAACTTTGATCAAGCAATTGCCCCTGACGACATAAAAGTATTTTATGAAAACTCAGTATCTTTAAAAGCAGAAGCCCCAGAAGAAAGAGAACGTGAAGCATTGTTAGCATTGCGTTTGTGGAATGGCGGATCTGGATTAATTAGTTTATATGAAGCACAGAAACGTGTTGGTATTACTAATCCATTAGAAGAACAAAATCAAATGGCTGCTGAAAAATTATTAGAGATGGCTCGTGATCAACAAGCTGAAGAAGTTGCTCAAGCTGTACAGTTAGAACAACAGCGAGCACAAGCAGCTGACATAAGGCCTAATCAATTAGGCAATCAATTTTTACCGGGGCAAACACAATTACAACGGCCAGGGGAAGCTAATATTCAAAGGCAAAGAGTAGGAGAAGGAACTCAACAAGAATCAACATTCCCAAGAGGAATGGGTGGACTTGATATATTAGGATCACAGTTAGGAACTGCCACAGGTGGTGGCAGAAACATGCCCACAGGAGATAGAGCATAATGGCTAAAGAAACAGATTTATTAAAAGACCCAGTTTCCACAGCACAATTAAGATATCGAGAACAAATTGATGCTTTCAAAGCACAGTTTTTAACTGATGAAAATAAAGCGTTACGTCAATTTGCTAATGAAAAAGGTTATAGGCTTGATGTTTTAAGAGGTAAAAAATGACTCCCGAAGAACGCATAAGGCTTATTCAAAATCGAATTACAAATTTTTATCAAGAAGGGATGGAAGATTGGGATTCAGAATTAGAAGCAGCTATGGCTTTGCAAGAAGCAATAGTCATTCATTTCCCTGCAAAAACAGAAAGGCCTGGAAAATTTTATGGTAATGAAGCTGAAGTTCAAGAGGCTTTAGAAGAATATCCTCAAGTTAAGGAAACACTTCAAAACTTATACCAAACAGCTTATCAAGAAAATATTAATGTAAAAGACTTATATGATTTAAACCAAAAAACTGGTGCAGACGAAATCCAATATTTATTAATGGATAGTGCCCAATCAATTTCTAATCAATATACAGCAAGAACAGGTCAAGTTTTAACTTCTGAGCAATCAGAAGCAATTTTTGATGCTCTTGCTAGAAATATATTTATAAATGAAGGTGGTGATCTTGATCAAAGTACTGCTTCTTATTATCCAGAATTACCATTTCCAGATTATCTTAGCAACATCACTGTTGAGGAAACTATTGAAGGTGAATACGGTGGCCCTGATATAACTGTAATAAGAAGAAATGCGTTAGGAAATATTTTTTTTGATGACAGAGTCTTATTAGAAATAATGGCAGCAGAAATTCCTAGTGCTGGGAGTAAGATAAGAAAATATCCAACAGCTTATACAAAAGATAGGCAAATTTCTATAATCGTTAATCAATTAATTCAAGGCGGACACCTTGATGAAGCCGATAGAAAAAGCGACATTATTTTAAGGAATATTGACAATAATTTAGGAACTATACTGCAACAAATAGATGAGTTAACAGGCGAAGGAGATAATCAAAGTTTTGCTAATGCATCTGATAAATTAATTGATCAAATTATAGACCCCTCTTTAGTAACAACTGATTCTGAAAAAGAACAATATGCTAAATATGGCTATTTGAAAGATTTTAGAAACCCTGAGTTAGCAAATATTGCTGAAAACACTTATCAACAATTTAGGCAACAAAGATTATTACAAGGATTTGAAAGTCAAGAAAATACACAAAAATTTATTAATGATGCTAGTGCTGATTTTAAAAAGCGTATTGAAACTCGTTATCCAATTAGTGAAACCGATCCGTACAAAGCGGAAAAAGAAGCGGCACTTAAAGATTTAATTGCAAATATGAATCAATCAATTCTTTCTATCCAAGAACAAGGGGGGTCTTTAACACAACAAAAGAAAGACCTTCAAGAACTTTACCAATTAGCGGACAGTAATATAGAAAATGCTTATGCCAATGCCGTATTTATTGCTGAAGAAAAACAATTAGAGCAAGACAGGTTGGATGAAAACACAAGGCTTTTGGATTTTAAGGATGAAGTAAATAAAGACCCACGATCTTTTCAACGACAATATTTGGAAGCAGGCCCAATGGAAAAAGCTGGGTTTGATAATGATTTGCAAGGGTTGCGAAGTTTAGGTTTTGGTGTTTCCCCTAGTGGGAAAATAGGAGAAATCCCTCAGTTTGATCCTTCAACAATTAGTGACCCAAGTGCTCGTGCAGCTATGGAACAATTTATGGCTTATACGCAAGGGTTAACGGCTCAAGAACAATTTGACATGCAGTTAGGAGGAATGCCTCCTTCATTACCGCAAGACATAATGGAAGGGTTTGAAGCTATTCGCCCTGCAAAAGAAGGGTACACACCCATAATGGACGAGCAAGGAAATTGGACTGGAGATGTTCTTCCTTTGTATCCGTATGGAACTTCTGAAGAAGAGAAGCAGTCAATGATAGATGATTATAGACGACAAACAACTAAACGGTTACCTAAAACAAAAATGACACCTGGTGTAGATTATTCTTTAAGTATAGATGAAATGGAAGATGACAAAGGTTTTAATGCTTCTTATACGCTTACTCCAGAAGGTGGATTAGATCAAAAAGATTTAGAATCAAATATAAGTGAAGATTTTGATTTAACCCCTCCAGCCAAACCTAAAGTTAAAACACAAGAATTTGATGCGAGGTTTTAATGGCAGAACCTAGAAAAATGATTATGGATAAAATGAGGCCTGTTCCTACTACAGGTAAAAGTAAAACTCCTAGTGCCTCAAAACCTACAGGTAGAGTTTACCCTACAACCCCTACAATACCTACAGATTTTAATTTGTTCCCTTCACCTGATTCAACATCGCCCCCTGATACAGTAATAATTGATCCTAAACCAAAAAGAAGGGGGATAATAGAATCTTTAATAAACATTCCAATAAGTGCAGGTTCTTATACTGCAAGAGGATTAGGTGATTTTGCAGAAGGAGTTACTGGTTTAGGATTAGATATTGGAGAAAAAATTGTTTACGAAACAGGTTTAAATAAAAAAATTGAACCCTTACTATCTGCTTTAGCAGGGATGCCTGTTAATGCCCCAAGCGTTGCTTATCAATATAAACCTGATCCTAATAGCCCTAACATTGTAACCGTTGGCTCACTTGAAGAAGTTCCAGAAAAACATAGAAAATTTATGGAACAAGAACAAGTAAATCCTAGTGAAATTTTCTTTACATCAGACGGAAATTTTGGTGGTGCATCACGCCAACGATTTCAATATGAGATAGAGCATGGAGAAGACGCTCCAGTTTTTTCTGAAGTTTCTTTACCTGTTATGGGTGGCCCCGGCTCACGTTATCAAGAAGCACAAGAATCTTTTATGTCTAGCCTTGGTAGAGATTTAGTTTCTTTTGGGACATTGTTAGACCCAGATCCTCAAAGAATGGCAGACATGACTGATTTTGAAAGAGATGTTATACGCCCAGCATCTATGATTCCAGCATTTGGATTAGCTAGGAATATATTTGGGGGTAAAGCTGGGAGTAAAATAAAAGCATTAACATATGGCCCTCCAAGGCAACCTCAGATAGCAGGAGATGTTGTTGTAGAAACTGATACTGTTGCAGCGTCAGCAATACAGAAATTGCGAAATTTACTTTCTACAGAAGGTTTAAAAGGGAAAGTAAGTTCTTCAGCTGAAGAAGTAACAGAACAACGAGGAGAAAGGTTTTCTAAATTTGCTCAAGACCTTACAAAAGCAGATGATGTTGGGTTTGAACAAACAATGGTAGCTACTGGAAAATTAAAAGGTGAATACACAAGAGGGACTCTTGAAGATTTTCAAGACTTTATAAAAACATTTACTCCAGATGAAATCAGTGCATTGCAAGCTAGGGTTTGGGAAGTTACAAAAGAAGGTTTTGGAAGAACTGCAATTCAAAAAATAGTCCCTGGCCCTAAACTGTACGATTCAAAAGATTCAATTGATTATTTAAATAATATGAAAGCTTTTTCAAAAATATTTAATACTAAAGAATTACCAACTCCTTCTGAAATAAAACGACTTGAAAGAATGTTTGGAAGTGAGGTGGCGGAATCATTATTAGATATGCAAAAACGAAGTGATAAAGTTAAAAATAGATTTTTTGATACGTGGAATGCAGGGAAAGCTTTATTAGCATCTCTTGACGTATCAGCTGCAGGAAGACAAGGGTGGAAATTAGCATTTAGTCCGTATTGGAAACAATATATGGGATCGATAGGCCCTATGTTTAAAATGTTAGACCCTGAATTTGGGGCAGTAACTTTTGACGATATTACAAAATCAATTAAAACCAACAAACATTATAACGAAGTAGTAAAAGAAGCTGGCGACATTTTTGACATTATGGAGTTAAGCACTACAAGAGGTAGAAAAATATCTCAAACTGAAGATGTTTATATTTCTGATTGGGTACAACGCATTCCCGGTATACGGTTATCTGAACAAGCATATACAGGATTTTTAAATAAATTACGGTGGGATTCTGTGTACAAACAATTAGATGAATGGGTTAAGCAAGGATATGAATACACTTCAAAAGATGTAAGAGATTTAACAGAATTAATTAATTACTCTACAGGAAGGGGAAGTGTTCCTAAATCTTGGGTTAAAGGAGATGCAGGAAGAGTATTAAATGCTGCTTTCTTTTCTCCTAGATATTTATATTCAATTCCACAATTTTATGTAGAAGGGCTTACTGCTGGGCGTGTACGTTTAGGAAGTGGAGCTGGAGTCGCTGGGGCCAAAGGTCTTCAGTCTGAAGGGTTTTCTGTCAGAACTGCTGAATTAAGTAAAATACATGCAAAAATTTTAGTTGGGCATATCACTAAAAATATGGCTATATTAGGAGGGATATATGGTGGAGCAAAAGCAAAAGAAAAAATTACTGGCGAACCTTCTAAGGTTCAAATAGGTTTTGATCCAAGAGCAAGCAATTTTGGGAAAATAGAATTTGGCCCTATGAAATATGATTTCTGGGGTGGTGATATGCAAATAATGAAATTGTTAGCTAGGACTATTCCCGGAGTGATTCCGGGTGTAGATAACAAAAGAAAAACTGTAGACGGTTTGTTGAAAGACACTGACGTAATGGAAGAAATTACAAGATTTTTAAGAAGCAAACTTGCCCCAACAACAGGGTATACTGTTGACATTTTTGCTAAAGAAGACTTTTTAGGTAATGAAGTTGTTAGTCCTTTACAATTAGAAACAGCCGAAGAAGTACAAGAAACATTTTTAAGAAGATTAACTGTTTTGTTTGTACAGGATTTAGTAGATGCTATTTCTATAGAAAACACTACTATGACTAAAGCAGAAATGATAGGCGGAGCATCTCTTGGTTTGTTAGGAGTTGGGGTAGGGCTATATGAAACAAGTAAAGATAAGAAAAACGATCTTGCAATAGAAATATACGGATCAATGTATGACGATCTTGATAGTTTTCAACAAGATAATATTGATATAAACCCTGATTATTTAGAATGGCAAACTAAAGCTAATGCAGGTAAAAGAACCCCAAACGCTGATAAGTTTTGGGAAGTGGGAATGAATAGGTATAACGCAATAAAAGAAGAAGAAGAAGCAGTATTGTTAAATGTTTTACAATCTAACCCTACAAATATTCAGAGAACAAATGCAATAAAATCTTTTTTGTCAAAAAAAGCTAGCATTTTTAATGCAGTCATTCCTCAAAATATACAGGATGCAAGAGTCGTGCAACAAATGGAAAGGGGAAGAAGAAGCGACATAATTGACATGTTCAGAAGCATGTACTTTGATGCTCCTTTGTACGAAGACCCTAGAACAGGAATTAAAGATTATACAAGTCATCAACAATTTAGAACTGAAATTTTAACTTCTGCTGTTAATGCAGGTATCCCTAGTTTGGAAATAACTAGATATTCTCCTGCTTCTGGCAACCCTGTAATTGCTCAAGCAGTTGATAATTATAGGCGAAACAACGATTACTTAAGAGTAAACTTTTTTGATGTATCTAATCAATTTTTAAAACAGCTAGGGTATTACGATAAATATCGTGTGTATCAAGCATCTCAATATCGAAGCTCTATGAAGAAAGCAGACCCTCAATTAGGCAAAATAGAAAAACGGTTAAGAGAGTTAAAACAACGTTTACGAAAATTAGACCCTAATATTGAAATAGCTTTATGGCAAAATGGAGATTTGCAAATTTCTGCTTTTACAAATCCCGCAGCTTTAGCAGCTATAAATCAAGAAGTTGTATCCCAGTGATTGACACAACACATAAAATAAACCTAGACTGTATACGAATCGTTACGGTAACTCATCAAAATAAGATAGGAGAAACTCGGTGACTACAGACAATACAGACATGACATCTGCAATAGATCAAGATCAGGCTCAGTTGGATGCTGTTCAGGAGGCTACGCCTCAAACTAACTCTGACTCTATGACTGGCGAAATTCAGGCTTTGAAGGAATTGATAGCACATCAAAACCAACAAGTTGCTGGTTTACAGTCAAAGATAGATAAGGGTCTGAATGCAATACGTAGAGATAGCGAGGATGCGGTACGTAAACAACAGGAAGCAGCTGCACAAAGGTATATTCAGCAATTACCTGAAGAACACCAAGGTGCATTTAATTCTATGTTGCAAGCTAATCAAGCTTATTACCAGGAAAACCAAAAACTTAGAGAAGAAGCTGAAAACGTTGTTCAACAACCTCAACAGCAACCCACACAAGAACAAGATGAGTGGGAACAAGTTTATGCAATTCCTAGAGGATTAGGTCTTGACCCCAATACTCCCGGTATTGATTACGCAGCATTTACTGATCCCGGTTTAACTGAAAATCAACGGAGAGACAGATTCTTTGCTAGTTTAAGACCATTAATGGGTGCTACCAATCAGGCCCCTACAGGTCAAACTACCGAGGCATCAACATCACAGGTACAAAGTCCGCCAGCAGGTGGTACTCCAGCAGGTGGTGCGTCATCCAATATGAGATCAGTGGAGCAGGTGCAAAGTGCCTATATTGAAGGCAAATTATCAAAACAAGAATATACAGACCAGCTGAATAGGCTTGGTCAATAGGAGATTAAAATGGCAACAGGACTATCTTTGTCCAGTACGTCTAACTTGACTAACGGACAACGCATATTAATTGCTTCTGCAAAAGAAGCTTACGAACCTGCTGCACCAGATCCAGATTTGATCGACTCAGAAAGAATCCCTACTGGAACAAAGCAATGGGATATCAGTACTTATGCTCGATTAAGTGACGCTACCGCTCTTACAGAAGGAGTGGATTTGTCATCTGTGCAGCAATTAGCAACCAACACATTACAATTAACACCTGCTGAACACGGCATACTTGTTACATTGTCAAACCGACTTATCAGAAGGCAAGGCGATAGTAGCGTAGTAACTGTAGCAGGTCGTCAAATTGGTGCATCACTAAGACGCAGAATGGCTAAAGACGTTATTGCTCTTTATGATGGGTTTTCTGAATCTGTTCCCGGAGCATCTAATGGTCTAGATATAACACACTTTAGAGGATCAGTGGCTTTTTTGTTAACAGACAATGATTCTAGTTATGGGCCAGCTCCCATGCCTGTGCATGCAGCATTGCACATTGAACAGATTAGCGATATTGTCGGAGACTTATCAGACCCTGGAGCAGTAGTAAGTTCAAGAGATGGATACTCAGCAGAGTTAATGCAACGATGGTGGAGAGGAACAGATCGCCTATACGGTGTTCCAATTTTCCATAGCGGAAACATTGAAAGAGATGGCTCAGACGATGCAAAAGGTGCTATCTTCGCAAAAGAAGCTATTTACATGGTTATCGCTAATGATGCTGATGTAACTGAAGAAGATGATAATTCTCTTAGAGCAAGAGAATATGGAATCTTCCAAGAATGGGCTGAAGGTGAAAGAGCAGACAAGCATGGTGTAGAAATCTACTCTGACGCAGCGAAAACAACTTAATTAATGGAGTAACCTTTGGTTAGTAACTTGCAAGAATATCAAGGTCAAGTCCCTTCTTCTAAAGAAAGACAGAGGATTGTTAATGAAAGTGGTCGTGATGCAGTTATGTTTGACCTTAATACTGAAGCTGGAAAAATACGGCTATGGGATTTGTCAGATGGAACGTGGACGGCCCCATTAGAAAAAGACGTAGCTATGAATCATTATTTAAAAAAAATGGTTTATAAATGTTCTGCTTGTAACAAATGTTCTGTTGATCAAAATGAAGTTAAACGCCACATAGCACAAGTTAAAACTGCGTATGAAAGGTGTTCTAATGCTGAACTAATGAGTACTATAGGGGAATTTAATATCCCCTCTCATACTTGTTCTGGATGTGGAACTCCAATGTCAATGCGTAAAAACCAAGGGCAACGCCATATAGATAAGATTCGTGAGCAGTATCAAGTTCATTATATTGATTTAAATGAAATTGATATATTGCTTACACACAAATACGCTTTGTCGCCTTCAGTGTTAATGCCTCAACAGGTTGTTGAAACAATACAAACTGGGGTAGCAAAACCTGATGTACAACAGGCGAGTCGGAACGCAGATGAGGTTATACGTAAACCTCGGAAGCGTAAAAGGAGAAGGAGATGACTACAAAGGTTCGAAAAAAAATAGATATAGACCCTTGGGATCATTTTATAGATGGTCTAGCATCGGAACATATTGATAAACATAGAGCATGGGAATGGCCAAAAATAGTTGCAGATTTGCGACATGACCACAACTATGCCATTGGCGAAGGCCAAGAGCCACATTGGGTAAGACCCGGTCACGCTGTTTTATACCACATGGAATATACTTCACAATATGGTAAAAAAGAAGAAGTAGGGTACAGACCAACTAATGCGTTGCCAATAGGTAATGCTACACAGTTATTGAATTATCTTAAAAAGGGTTTCCGACTCCGTGCTAATGTTGATCCATTAGTTAACGTAGAGTTGTCTGAGACCGCCGATTCCACTGAAGGCCACAAATATGATGACGCTATATATGAAGCAGAAGGTAGAAGGCCAGGCACTAAAGCAAAATTTATTAGTTGGGATGCTTATAGAAATTATTGTTTACAAAAAAACATTAAGCCTCAATACGAACCACCTAAACAAATTTTAGATAAGATGAAAAAATATGATTGGTATTGTTTACTTCACGATCATGGATTTAAATCTGAGAGAGCAGTTAAACAGCATTACACTTATTATGTTCGTCCAAAGCCACAAGGGGCCGGAAAACTACATGCTACTGTAGAGCAAATGAAAGTTAAAAAAACACAAACTAAAAAACCCTCTCAATCAAAATTAGAGGAAAGTGAGAAATCAAATGTCATTTAATTATATGAATGCAAGCAACATTACATTTAACGATGTCTCTGCAACTTTAGGAGCAGCAGATGAAAGAATAAATATTGGACGTGTAACAGCCCCAGTAGATGTTTCTGCAATTGAAAGCGTGGTAGGAGTAACAGGTGGTTTGTCTGCTAATGGATCAAACTATTTATCTCTTGGCCCAGAAGACGGTGGGTCTACAGGAACAGGAACAACTGATATTGGAACTGCTGTAGCTTCATCATCAGATGATTTTACAGACGTAACACCAAGAGCAGTAACAGCTTCTACTTCTGCTAGTGACCTAGACGCTGATGACTATGTTAATTTCCATATTGATGAAACTGGAACAGTTTCCGCAGTAACTGGAATACACATTATGATGAATTATGTTACAGGCGTTCCCGGTGGAATAGTGTAAATGCTAGAAAAAAATAACGTAGACCGTTCTCTAGTAGAGCAAGCCAAACAAGAATTGACGGAGAAAAAAGAACGTCTTCTTGCTAAAAAACAAGCTCTATTGGAGCAAGGGCCTTACGACATTAATGCGTTTTCTCCTCCGGGGGAAGCATTTAAATGTGAACACGCTATGCCTCGACTTGTTGTGAGGGGCGGTCTACCGTTATATTTGTGTGACGATTGTGAACATTATTTATTAGGGATAGGGGCACAAGCAATGGTTATTCCAAAGCAACATATCCCTGCCTATTCTTTGTTTATGATGTCACACTTTTTGGCTTATGAAGGGCCGCAAGCTTTAGCAGATGCTTTAGTTAGACCTCATGTTAGACTAGATAAACCAGGATCTCCTTCATTACCTCCTGCTTCAATCATTGGTGAAATGAAAGAGATGTGGCAAGAAACATTGCATTGCCTTGCAGAATATGAAGAGCAAGCTAAGTTAGAATCCGCAAAGCAAGAAGCGTTAATGGAGCAAAAGAATGGACTTTGAAAATAAATATCACCCATCGTTTGTATCATTAATCCCTAGTATTAATGAAAGGGGATATCGATCCCCTTATGCGTATGTCTCTTACGAAACAAAAGAAGGACATATACACCATATGCCAATAGGCAATGGAACTGACAATTTGATAGTAATGGGTGATAGTATAGAGGACATTGCGAATGAATTTGTAAAAGTCTTGGCCTCATGTAACCCAAGTAAACACAAGGGGAAAGGCAGACAACATGATGCATCGCAATACAAAGATGCTTATCATGCAGTCATTACGCAACTAATGAATACTGATTATGATACGGAGCATGCTCATCAAATTTGGTTAGAAAAAATGCACAAGAAATGGAATGGTCATATCCCTGCAGCAGTATTAATGCCTGTTGAAGAACAGTGGCAGATGATGGTTCCGGACTTTAAAGGTGATCCAGAATTTTATAAGATTAAAGAAGGGGCATTAGATAACTTACCAATGCCTGTTAAGGAGAAAAGCAATGGCTAGACAACCTCAAGCTTTAGATTACACATCAGGCACAGTTAGCAACTCAGCCGTAACATTATTTGAAATGGGTTCTGCTTTAGTAACGAGTCCTCCAAACGGTGCTCGGTCTTTCTGTGGGACAGTTGAATCAGCAGCAATACGTGCTAGAGGAGACGGAACAGACCCAACAGCATCTGAAGGGCAATTAATTGCACAGAACGGAATTATTTATTTAGGTGAATCAGAATTTGAATCAATGCATTTTATTAGAGACACAAGTACAGATGCAGAAATTAGAGGACACTTCTACAACGTAGAGGTTGATGTTCTAATTGGGAAGGTGGGATCATGATAATTGTACCCGGTGGATCAGCAGGAGATATTGAAGGCGTTACCGCTGGTGACGGTTTATCAGGAACAGCGACATCAGGAACAGCTTCTTTAGCAGTAGATTTGGGAACAAACCCCGGACTAGAATTTGCTAGTAACAAACTACAGATAGCTAAAGGTATCAGCCAACACGATGTGGCTCAGTTTACATCAGGTGTAGTTGACGATGATTTCCTCAGAGTTGATGGAACTACTATAGAAGGCAGAAGTGCGTCTGAAGTTTTATCAGACATAGGGGCTGGAGCTGCAGCAGGTAGTTCAAGCATAGTAACTACAGGTGCATTAGACGCAGGATCAATTACTTCTAACTTTGGAGCAATTAACAATGGGGCTAGTGCTATCACCACTACAGGAACTGTTTCGGCAGGGATTGTAGATATTACATCAGATGCTCATTTAGATTCATCTCCCGGTAATAACACAGTATCAGGAGTTACTGCTACATTTACAGCAGGAGAAGCTTTACAGGCAGGAGAATGTGTTTATTACAAAGCTTCTGATTCTAAAATGCACAAAGCAGTTGCAGCCGCAGGATCAGTAACTCCACCTTGTATAGCACTTGCAGCAGAAAACCTTAGTGCTGATGCATCAGGAAAGTTTTTATTAGTTGGGTTTATCCGAAACGATGATGACTTCCCTACCTATACAGCAGGTGATGAAGTGTATACTCCTGAAGCTGAAACAAGCAGTCAGAATGTACCTGAAGCTACAGCACCTGATAGTGATGGTGACTTAGTTCAAGTATTAGGTATAGCAATAGACGGCAACACACTTTACTTTAATCCATCATTAGATGTTATAGAGCATGCTTAATGGCTAACGAAATAGAAAAAGTCAACTCTATAGCAATAGCAAGTATTGCCAAATTTAATGGCAAGACTGATGACAATATGCAAAAAATTAATGGAGCAGAGTTTACAGGTTCTGTTAGCTATAGGTCACATCAATTTACTAGCAATGGAACTTTTAGTGTTACAACTGGTGGTAGCGTTGATGTCCTAGTAGTAGCTGGTGGTGGAGGTGGTGGGCAATCTTCTAGCAGTTCACCTAATAATAGACCATCAGGTGGTGGTGGTGGTGGGGGTCTTAGAACTGGCACATTTACTGTAGCCGATTCTACAAACTACACAATTGTTGTAGGAGCAGGTGGTGCTGAAGACTCTGATGGAGGTCTATCAGAAATACAAGCTATAGACTCAGGTAGTGATTTTGAAGCATCAGGTGGTGGAGCAGGAGGTGCTGGGCAAATAAATTCATCTCATACTACTAGTGTTACTGCAGGTCATGCAGGTGGGTCAGGTGGTGGAGGTGGAATGCACTCATGGTATTCAGCTGGTAATTCAGGATCAGCTGGAGCAGGAAATGCTGGCAGTTATTCCCCTGTAGAAGGATATGCTGGGGGGCAAGGTACTATTCAAAGCAATGACGTTTCTTATGAAGCAACTGGTGGTGGTGGTGGAGCAGGTGGTGTTGCTACTGAACAACACTCAGGATATGGTACTGGGAGAGGTGGAGTAGGAGTTAAAAATAATTATATTAATGGCGAACAAACATCTGCTGACCAAGAAGTATACGGAGCAGGTGGTAGTGGATATATTGATGGGCCTGCAAGATATGATGGAGTTTTAGTAAACGATGGAGGTGCTAGAGGTTCAGGTGGTGCTACTAATGCGTCAGGAAGAGGTGGGTTTAAGCACTCTTCTCCTACTGCAACAGCATCAAGTGGAACTACAGGACTAGCCAACTTAGGTGGAGGGGGAGGAGGTGGTGATGCTGGTACTGGTGCACCTGCCGGGTCAGCAGGTGGAGCAGCTGGTGCTTCAGGTGTTGTTATTATTAGATATATTGATTCAGCAGTAGATGCTTCAGGTGGTACTGAAGCTACTTACAGTATTTAGGAGTGTTAGATGGCACATTTTGCACAGCTAGATAATAACAATGTTGTAATAAACGTAGTGGTAGTAGCAGATTCAGACGCTCCTAATGAAAATGCAGGGATTGCATTTCTCAAATCTCTAATGGGTGATGCTACTAATTGGAAACAAACAAGTTTTAATACCAAAGCAAATGTACACAGGCTACAGATTTTTGACGATAGCGTTGATGGTGGTGTTAGATGGGATACAAGTGGGACTCCATTTAGAAAAAACTATGCTGGTATTGGAATGATTTACAACGCAACTATAGATGGTTTTGTAAAACCACAACCATACGCATCTTGGACACTAAACAGCACTACTGGAATTTGGGAAGCCCCTGTTGCGTACCCATCAGATGGTGATGATTACACTTGGGATGAGTCATCTAGACAATGGGTTAAACCATAATGCAATCAATATCAGGATCAAAGTCACATAACGCAGGCACACTAATGACAGCATTAGTTAATGGAGTTAAAGACTTCTCTAAAAAGACTGTTGTTAATGGGACACCTGTAGAAAAATCAGGTAGCATTAGTTCTACCGGGAATGACTTTACCGTTTACTTTGAGGATTATGTTGATAGTGCAGCAGTTCAAGCTATAATAGACGCACATAGTGCATAGGAGTTCGCATGCCAACAACAACATGGGCTACAGCTAGACAAGAAATAGTACGACCCTTTGGATTAGTAACAGGTACAGTTTCAGCAGCACTAGAAGCTGACACAACCTTAGTAGATGAAGACTTAGCAGATGCTTATTCATCAAATGATTTTTTTAATAATAACTGGCACGTATTAGTAACTAGCGGAAACAATGTTAATGAGGCCAGGAGAGTTACAGACTATACAGGTTCATCAGGTGCCTTTACAGTATCAAAGGCATGGGCTGATGATGGTTCTACGCTAGCAACTTATGAGTTGATGACTCTTAATCCAGTACATGTACTCAGAGCATACAACAGGGCACGAGCAATAGTATGGCCTTGGGTTGGAATAGTACGTGATGTAGAGACTGTTGTTACAGGCAACAGACAATTTACTTATGAAGTCCCATCTACAATACGTAGAGTAAATAACATTTACTTGGGAGAACGATACGAAGCACAGCATGACTCAGAAAACCTACTACTTAATGGTTCATTTGAAGATTGGACTAGTGCCACCGCATGTGATAATTGGGCTGTAGCTTCTACTGGATCTGGAACTAGCACAATCCATAGAGAGGATCAAACATACTCACCAAACAATTACGCAATATTATCAGGGGACAAATCACTTAGGCTAGCTGTCCCTGCTTCTACAACAGCAACTGTATTACAAACATTTAACAGTGCAAGTAGTGACTATACAGCTGTTGCTACTGAAGGAATGACTGCAAGCTTATCAGCATATGTGTATTGTAATCTTCCATCTCGTGTACAACTTTCTATTGATGGGGATGTACAATCAGCTACACATGGTGGCACTGGATGGGAATTAATGACTGCATCTAATAACTTAGACCCTACAGATACATCAACTGTAGTAGGAATAGCAGTAACTTCAGGTGCGGCAATAGCAGTAT
>VTLG01009787.1_pt1 | contig 19055 bp, 20 predicted proteins | sample 4694571 | NCBI WGS metagenome assembly VTLG01 (sample SAMN12604809, study PRJNA352737) | marine metagenome | biome: ENVO:00000447; feature: ENVO:00000209|ENVO:00000569|ENVO:01000036; material: ENVO:00002151; isolation source: viral sequences binned using virsorter ...
AATCATATTTTCAACTAACTGTTTTTCCAATTTCTCAGGATCTACTTGAGGATTTTCAAAATCAAATCTCTCTGGCATTTCTCTTAAAAATGGATCTGTCTCTTTCACCAATTCACATATTAAATCACTCATGTTATTTCTATTCGGCTAAATTGTTTTTCTTTCACGAACTTAATCGTGCTTAAAAATTTATCAAAAAGGATTTCTCCCTTATGAGATATCACAAACACATTTGTATCTGCATCAAGAGAATTGATGATTTTTAAAAATGCATCTGTTCCTTCTGCATCTAAAGATGAATCAAACACTTCATCTAAAATCAAAAGATTCGTATTCACACTATTCTTGAGTTTCGCAACTTGACGCCATGTGAACAATAATGCCAAGTCAATTCGCATTTTCTCGCCTTCAGAAAAAGAAGCATAAGAAAATTCATCCCGATACTGAGATTGTATTGTTTCGTTGAAATTTTCGTCTATTGAAAAGTTAATGAGAAAATCTAGCTCATTTAAATACTTGTTGACATACTTATTGATAATCGGTACATACTGGCGAATAATTTTCGTTTTAATGCCCGTATCTTTCAACAATTCATGTGCATATTCATAAAGTTGTTTGGTTTCACTCAATTTAGAATAATCTTCTAAACTTTCTTTTAATGTCTTCTTTAATTCTTTTAATTCATTTTCTACTGTATTATCAAGTTTTTTCTTGTTTCTCAGAGAATTGATTTCTTTCTGAGTCCTTTCGATATTATCCCCAAAAGAATCTATCTTCGACTGAGATGCTACAATTTGTTTATTTTTTTCAATAATATTTCTTCCTATTTCCCCATACTCTTTCAATTTCTTTTCTAAGACATCAATCTTTGTTTGAATCTTATCTAGTCCATCTTTCTTCTCATCAATTTTTTTAGATATGTCAATAATCCGTTCTTTTTTAAACACATCATCAATGTCTTGTTTACATTGTGAACACGTTGAATTTTTTTCATAGAAATTCAATTCTTTTTCTTCTCGTTGTAGTTTATATTCTATTTGACTTTGAACTTTTTCAAATTCAGATGATTTTTTCTTAACAGAATCTTCATCTAATAATTTATTTCCAAGAGTTCCTAATTCAGATTGAAGTGCGGCCATCGTATCTGAAACAGTACTTCTATTTGACTTAAAATGTTCAATTTCTTTTTCTTTTTGAGATATAATAGAATCACTATCCTCTTTTAATCTTTTAATATAATCTTCTTGAATTTCAATCTTCTGTTTATACAACCCCTTTTCTATTTCCAAAGTTCCCATATCATTCTTCAGATCTAAATTTTTTGATTTCAAAATAGAATTCATCGAAGAAAAAATTTGAATATCTAAAAGGTCTTCTACTATTGCACGGCGGTCTGATTGTTTCAATTGCATGAATGGTTCAAAAGAAGAATTTCCCAAAAGAACTATTTGAGTAAATGACTTATAATTCAATTTAAGAATTACTTTTTCTAGATATTCTTGATAATCCCGAACATTAGCCGTTTGGTCAAACATTTTCCCATCTAAAATAATTTCAAACAGATTTGGTTTTGCACCCCTTCTAACCGTATAATTTTTCTTTCCGATAGAAAAATCTATCTCAACCAACAACTCTCTCTCATTAATCGTATTGACTAATTGAGGTTTATTGATACTACGAAAGGCCTTTCCAAACAACCCAAATGTCAATGCATCTAAAATTGTTGATTTTCCAGAACCATTTTCTCCAATTATTAAAGTTGTGGGTGATTTGTCAAAAAAGACAATTGTAGGTGTGTCTCCTGTAGAAAGAAAATTCTTCCAAGAGATTTTTTTAAATATAATCATTCCGTTTCATTAAGAAGTTGTGGTTTATTTCCATGTTCAAATCTATATTCCGCACTAGACATTGCATCTTTTAACATGATATTGATCATTTTATTAATAGTAACATCTCTCTTGTGTGCCTCTCTTGCAATTCTCATAAAATCTTTATCTTTTAATTCTAAATTAACTGCTTCCCAAGGCTCTTCTTCTTTTCCAATTTCAACTGATTTCATATTATCCCTGCGGCGCATTTCATCAATATCATAATTAGTCATTTTATATTCTCCTTTCTAAAAATATTAATATCTTGAATCTTTTGGAAGGCCTTGAATTTCTCTCATATTTGCTTCCTGTTCTTTTTGATTTTTCATGTCTATATCATGTTGAGTTTTAGATTTGAATATTGCATTAAAAGATACACTTCTACGTTCTGGATCTCCCACAGAACAACGATAAGGATAAACTGCATGATATTGATGTGATCCAAATATAAAATAATCTCCAACTTTTGGAACTATATTGAAATTCGGAGTACAAAACTCTTGATCTCTTCCCGCTGCATTTGTAAAAAGAATAGATCCATCATCCTCTGGTCTATGTTTTTTTATTGACTCATCAAATTTTGGAACTTTTAAATACATAACAGAAGAAACATGACATTGTGTATGCAAATGCATTGGATTGTATTCATTTGGAAATTGAGAGACAATCCACATTGATAACATTTGAGTCAACCAAGTTTCTGCACGAATAGATTCTTCTTGAAATGGGTGCATTTGACTTTTACATTGAATTATAAATTGTCTAATTGTATCCATAAAAAATGACATTATACCCGCTTCTTCTAATTTTTTATGTGGTATAAGTAATTCGGTTTCGATTTGTCCTGCAAGATTATGACCCCAACTTTTATGTTGTTTTTTATCATCAACAATCTCATCTGATATTTCTATCATTTTTCCAAGAACTGGTTTTGGTAATTTAGTTGCCATAATAGGAGCAGACCAAGGCTGTAATAACTTAGCATCCATATTATATTCGACCATCTTTCTCGAATCTACTTCTGTACGAGGACGAATTTCTTTTTTTATTTTCTTATTTTCTTCTCGTTCTCGTCGCCTTCGTTCTTGTCTAGTACTCATACTGTCTCCGTTGTTAATGCTTCATTATAAAGTGTTTGCATTAATTTATTTAACTCATCTTTGTTTTCTATTTGTAATCCATCGACACAACTTTTAATCACACTCATTGTGTCTTCCACATCTTCCATACTTTCTATGTCTTCTCCCAAATCTTCAATATCAAAAAGATTATCCACTACTGAGATATGCCCAACTCCAGCATCCAACAATTTATCCATTAGAGTTTCAAACATATAAGAATTTTGTCTTTGTTCAATTATTATCTTCACATAACAATTTTCATATCTGGAAATATCTCCATAATCTGTTTTATCATCTCTATAATAAATCTTATGAAACATTGAATAAGGATTTTCTACAAACTCCGTTTCCATTGTTTCAGTATCGTAAATATGAAACCCCCTTCTATCATTATAATCGCTCCATGTAATTTCATAAGGATTTCCAAGATATGTAATATTTCCTGTAGTAGAACGATGATGAAAGTGTCCAGAAAAAACTCTTTGAAAGGCCTTGAACATTGATTTAGGATGACCATCAATTGCAAAAGAACCTCTGTGTTGTTCGATACCTTCAATTTGAAGATGACCAAATGCAACTGGGGCTCTTGTTTTTTCAATCAACTCTTTTGTCTGATCTTCGTTATCATCACATATCCACGGCACAAACAATGCAGTATGGTCTTTAGTCAAAGGTACTTCACATGGCTCTGCATAAACTGTTACATGATCCATTCCCTTTGTCAACTCTGTCATTGAGTTTACTGAAAGAGTGTTCTTATAATAGATGTCGTGATTTCCAACAATGACTTTGATTTCAGCACCCATCTCTTTGAGTGGAGTGAAAAGAATATCCTTCATTGAATTGAGTGTTTTGTAATTGATAAACTTTCTTCGATCAACCACATCACCCAAATGAATAACTTCTGTGATTCCTCTTTCTTTCAATACAGGAAAAAATATATTCTCATAGAATTTTCGGAAAAAATCTGTAAAAATCAAACTATCGTTTCTTGCACCAAAATGTGTGTCTGTCAGCAAAGCAATCTTCATGCACACACCTCTGTTTTCATAAATTCAACTAAAGGAGACAATTCTGTAAGAGTATCATTTTTTTCTTCTTTAGGTTTTTTCTTTTTTCTTTTTTTCTCTTCAAATGCATGAATAAAATCATATATGTTTGCACGTTTATCCGCTGTCATTGGTGAAGTTCCAGATGCAATACTTTGTGCTTCCTTACTTCCCACTTCTCCCATATCTGCATAATCTTCAATTGAATTAAACTCATCCATTGTTTTGTATTTTATATACAACTGTTTCTTCTCTTTTTCAATTCTTCTTAAAAATGCAAAATATATTATTTGTGTAAAATATGCAAATGGATTGGTTGATTTTTCTGGATTGAAATTGCTTGCATACATTACACAATTTTCAATTCCATCACTTACCATTTCTTCTCTAAATGCATAATTTATAAAATTTGGTCTATGAGATAATCTTTCGGCTATTTTAAGGAAACATTCGCCCGCATAATCTGGTATGATCGGTGGTTCTTCATCTTCATCTTTCGCTTTCAAATAGGCTTCTCTATAATCTCTCATAACTCCTAAAAACTTTTCATTATCAACATAATGTTGTTTTTTCCTAGCCATATAATTATCCTTTCTTTTATTATCATCTTTATATTATATCAAATCAATACATCATTGTCAAGTTTTAAAAATAAACTTGACATTTTTGCCTTAGGCTGTTATACTAGGTCTGTGACCGATTGAAATAGAAATATACTATCCTTTAATTGGTATAGTGTAAATATGATATGGAAAATGTTCACTTGTGTATATTTTAATTCTTTCCATAAAATGATTTAAAGTATAATTTTTCCTATCATTATAAGTTAAATCATCGGCTATATCATAAAGAGAAGCTGAACTTTTTGTTTCGGATTTTCTCAATCCTCTACCTATTGATTGCAAGTTTCTAATACGTGACTTAGAAGGAGAAGCGAAAACAATGTTGTGAATGTTCCTAATATTGACGCCGGTACTGTAAACGCCATAACTTGCACATATAACTGAATCTTTTTCCAATTCAACCAATTCTCGTACTTTTTCCCTTGATTCTGCATCTGTTCCTCCATAAACATAATAGGCCTTTCTGTTACTTTCCAAAGTATCCTGTAACATAGAATATAAAATATTTCCATGTTTTTCTACCAATTGAAACAATACTAATGTATTTCCAGTAAGTCCCTTTACTAAATTACATATGTATTTGTTTCTTTCCGTATGACTTACTAAAAAGTCAATCTCTTCTTGGTAATTGAGTTTTGATACAATTGAACTTGCCTCTTTAGAATATCGGAGAATTAGACATTTAATTGAAATTTCCGATAATGTTTTCTTTTTGATAAGTTCTTTAGTACTCGTTACTCTTTTAGTAGAACCAAATAAACCTTCTAATATTAATTTATGTACTTCTACTTCATCTAATGTTCCAGTTGTACCTATTCGGTAAGGTGCATTTTCCAAGTTCTTCATTATTTTAGTGAGAGATTTGGCCTTGTATAAGTGAGCTTCATCTCCAATCACTACTTCAAAATCAGTAAAAAATGGTTTTTTCAATTCATATAATGACTGCCATGTTGATATTACAATTGGTTTAGTTGTTTCCTTTTCTTGTCCTCCAAATATTTTATGTACTAGATTTTCTACTTCAAAATTCTTATCTGCATAGGATTGAAAATCTGTATACATTTGGCTCACTAACGAAAGAGTAGGAACAATAATTAATGATTTTTTTGGATAATAATATCTTATTAGATAATAAATTATTAAAGATTTTCCAGATGCAGTTGGTGAGAGTAAAACACATCTTCGTTCATTGATCGAGTGTCTAACTGCATTACTTTGATAATCTCTTAATTTGTATTGACAAGGAAATGATGTAAGGAATTCATAATACTTTTCATTTGATATAATTTCAAGAGGATCATTGGTTTGGTCTATGAGTTTATATTCACGATCATTTGCAAATCGTTGAACTTCTTTTTTTAATCCATAATAAATTCGGCCGTTATCAAAATTAAAAAGGTAAACATATCCATCCCATTTTCTTCTACGAAACATTGGCATAAATTGATAATTTTTTGGTCTGAATCGAAAATATTGATTCAATTCCATCCTAATGCCAGGTTCACAAGAAAGTTTTAGATATACTTCACTTTCCTTTTCCATTAGGATTTCCATTACCCCATCCCAACTTGAAATTTACTCCAATCAATCGCATTTTTAATTTGCCAGTTTCTGTTTTTAATAGTATCGAGAACACCTAAAAGATAATCAACTTTATCTTCTTGGTCATTTATTTGGGCCTCAAACACTTGTAATTTCTCATCCGCTCCAACATAATATTTTTCTAATTCTGTTTTATTAAGTCGTATATTGTGTTTTGGTGGTTTTCCTTGTTTTGCAATAATAACTTCCCACCTTTGTTGGAAAAGGACTTTCCAATATCTTTTTAATTCACGAAGCGTCTTTTTTTCCTTCGTGTATATTTCCATGTATTTTGCGTGTAGATTGGGAATTTGTAAGGACTCTTCTCCCAAATCTGTATTATCAATAGAAGCATCTTGTTTCCATTGATCCATAATATCTTCAAGTTTCATAATATCAATTGTCTAATAGATTCTTTACCTTATAATTAGTGTATCGAAACATCGCGGTTGCAGTAAAATATTCTAAATCTACGGATGCACTATCGAAATCAAGTGCAGAAATAGAAATGGGAAAGGCTTCGTAAAAATGAAATTGTATTTGAGGATTCATTGCACTTGTCAAAAGAGTAAGAACAATTGTAGAAACTGTTCCCCCTCTTGCAGTTGTAGTAGATTTTGCATGAAGTTTTCTATACTCTTCTCCACCTTCTACAAGTCCAAGAGTTACAACTCTGTCATAAATTTCCATCCAATTTTTTAAATGTTCATCTACAATAAAACGAACAGACAATTCTTCAAATGCAACTCTACTTCCATGATAAGGAATGTTTACCATTGGGGTTGGCACTTCAATTGCTTCTATTGTTACGCCTGGAATATTGACTGCCTGACAAAACCATGTCATATTTGGTGCATCTTCCATTGTCAGTCGAAAACTGATATTGGAAAGATAGTTTAAGTTGTCTGGTATTTTATTTGCTGCGGCCATAGAATTTTACCTTTCTATACTATTTATTCAGTAAATTTTCAAACTCAGCATAACTCAAATGTTTCCCCACATGAAGAATTTTATTTTCTGGAAACTCTTCTTCAATTCGTTTATGTTGTTTGATCCATGTTTCGGGATCTGATTCGGTATCTTTTAAATTTTCAAATTGGGTAGTAACTGCACTTAATGTACCAAGATAATGAGATGATCCCAAATAGATATTATCAGCAGTTCGATCTAGATAATAATCAAATCCAATACAATAGATAGTTTCGCCTGGATGATGAAGACACGCCAATCTTAATGCAGCCGTTCCAGAATTGTATGATGTAGAAAAATGATTTTCATTCCACCATTCTATATTTTCTGTTTTTTCTTCTGGATGTATCCAATATATGATAGTAGTTCCTCCATCACCAAACATAACAAACTCTTCTGTTCGTTCTTTTGTTTCAAGAAGTTTCATATTTGGTGGAATTGACATTTTTATCATATCATATTGTATTCCTGGCAAACGGTCAAACATTTTAAAATGACATTGATTTTTTACAGAATATCCACTTCTACAAATGTCCCATGTCATTGGACCATCACCACACACTAAATGTGTTGGAGAATAATCACGATATATGGCATTACATCCATAAGTGATTTCATTGTCTAATTGTTCTAATTTTATAACTGAACGAGATGAACCATTACCGATTACAACTATCATAATACCTCACAAGAAAATGACTACAAACAAAAAAAGGGAGTAGATTTCTCCACTCCCTTTTAGAAATCCTACAAGTATGTAGGTCAAGAATTACATAAGGTTCGAAAGACGAACTTTTCTGTAGTACTTGTTGGTGTGTGCTCCAGCACTTCCTGTTCCTGTCAACAGTGATGGAACTTGACCTGTGGCCGGATTTGCATTCTCTGCGAATGGATTTGCAATTATTCCATATCGTGTTTTGAAAGCAATCTTTGGTTGGAAACTATCACTATCAACCGCACGAACCATTTGAAGAGGAACGTATGGGCAATAGAAAATTCCAGCGTCCATAGGTGAAGAACCTTTGTAACCCACACAGTAGTATTCAGCTGCATTTGCATCAGCATATGGGTCAACATAAACTTTATAGCGTCCATTAAGAACACCAGCGAAAGTAGATGCTGCGGTATCTGTATTGAGATCAGTACTCATTGCAGGAGCATAATCTAACATTCCTGCCATCTGAAGCGCAGATGCAACATCGGATGAAGTCATGATGAGATTACCTTTTCCTCTACGAGTATCTTTACCAATCTGATTTGCATCTTTTTCAATCTGCATCATCAGACCTTTGAACTTTTCAACCATCCAACGTCCATTGGAATCAGTATCAAGGTCAAAAATACCAGCAGTAGTTGTTCCAACTTGGGCACCAACATCAGCTGCGATATAAATTCTACGAACAACTTCACGATTGATTTCTGCAAGAATTTCAGCAGACAGAATATTTGCAAGTTCTGCTTCTGCATCCAAACCATGAACTGCACGTAAATCTTGTGCAAGTTCCATTGAATAAGAACCTTGGAGGGCACGTGTACCTGCTGCAACCGAAACTTTCTCAATTGAGAATGACATTGAATTAGGTGTTAACGCTTCTCCTGCACCCATAGTATGAGCAACAGATGAAGTATATTCTGTTCCACCTTCACCAGCACCATCGGTCTGGATTAAAAGACCAGGCGTAGCGGCTTCATCTCCATCAGTACCTCCACCGTGACCATCTTCACCAGATTGTTGGTCCATTTCTGATGTCCATTCTTGCATTGTACCACCATCTGTACCAATCCTAGCTCTAAGAGCAAAGATCAATCCAGTTGGGCCGGACATTGGTTGTACACCACAAATATCGTATGCTACGAGTTGAGGCATTGCACGCCGAACCATTGAAATCAAAACAGGGTCAGCGAAATCCTGAGTTAATTGTGTTGAACCACCAGCAGCACCACCAGTAACAGGGGCCGGTGCATTAACGGCCATAATTGTACCCGGCGCGGCTTCCATCAACATACCACTTTGAGAACTATCTTGAGAATATTGTTGTTCGACATTTTCAAGACATAAAGCAGTCACCGCTCTTCGATGTGCATCCTTAATCTCAGGAAGATCTGGATGATCTAAGACTGGCGCCCACTTTTTGTTAATATTTTCTGAGAGTTGCATTTTTAAAACTCCTTTAATTGTTTAAAAAACTTTTGTTAAAATTTATTTACGAGCAATAGCTTTACTATATGCTTCCATGATGTTTGACATTTCAACAGGAGTTTCCTCCGAAGTATTTTCTGCCATCACATCTTCTTGTTCAACATTTTCATCTTGTTTAACGCCATTAGGGAAATAACTTTCCTTAATAGTTTTTATTTTATTCTCAAAACCATCTACATCTTCTTCGTATGTTACACCTTCTACGAGAGACTTCATCTTTTCTGTTTGTGTATCTGCAAGGTCTTCACAGACTTCATCCAAGATTTTGTTTTTGCGATATTCGTTAAGTTCGTCTTTTGTTTTAACGTTCTCTTCGATTTGAGAATTTAATTTTTCTTCAAGTTCTTCGACTTTATCGTAAAGGCCTTCAACAATATCAACCTTCTCATCTGGAACTTCAATATAATGGTCAGTAAAGAGATCTTTAAGTCCACCAATGAACTCTTCAGTAATTTCACTTCTCAGTGAACCTTCGAGTGCAAGTTCGTTTTCTTTCATCCACTCTTCAACTACGTAGTTGAGATATCCATCGACTTTATCAGTCAATTCGTCACGGAATGAAATTATCTCTTCTTGAAGATTAGATTGATATTCTTTTTCAAGGTCATCAATCTTTTCTGTCGCTACTTCCATAACCTTCTGATGAACTGCAGCTTCGAAAATTGTCGATGCTTTTGTTTTGAATTCTTCAGAAAGTTCTTCGCCCTGTACTAATGCATCAATGTCTTCTTTGACATTAATTTCAGGTATTGCAATTTTGATTTTCTTTTTCTTTTTACCGATAGCAACCTTGTCACCTTCTGGTGATGCATCAGTTGGGGATGCTCCTCCAATTTCTTCTGCTTCGGCAACACCCATAAGTTCTTTCCACTTAGCGGAAACTTCTTCTTTTTTCATGCCGTTGACTTTATCGAATAGAGTTTTGATCATCTGAGCTTTAGTAGAAGGAACTCTTAATTCCTCTTTTTTTACTTGCTCTTCTTCTTCCTCTTCTTCGTCATCATCATCGTCATCTTCGTCATCGTCTTCTTTGACTTTTGACTTTTCAGAAAGTTCTACTTCTGGTTGCTCTTCTTCTTGTTCTGGAGCTTCAACAAGTTCCTCCTGTTCAGATTCTTCCAGAACTTCTTCTTGATTATTATTTTCTTCAGTAGCCATTGAAACTCCTAAATCGTTATATTATTTCGTTACTGTTAATATTTATAAAATCATAGTTTTGACAATAAATTTTTGAACTCACTCAATTTTACTTCCTCAAGTCCCTTGGAAGAGGCTTTTCGGATATTATCCCGAGCCCTTTCAACATCTTGTGCTTTTAACAATCCATTATCCCAAATCCACTCTACACCTTCCATAATACCTTCAACAAAAGCATTGGGAGCAGAAGGGTCTGCGACAATATCTGCAGCAGTTGCAAGATAAAAATCATTTTGAACTACTTGCGCTTTTTTATCGGGTTTTAATGTTCCCATTCCTCTGGAAGAAACACCCAACCTTGCACCTTCATCAATCAAACATTTTACAATTTTTCCATTCGGTGTATCTAAAACTTTTGCTCGTCCAACAAAATTCTTACCCTCTTTTCTCAAATCAGTAATCATGTGAGAAGCACGATCAAGATTTACAGTCGGCCCGTCTGGATGTCCCAATTCACCGAATGCACGTTTTGGTTCTACATATTCTTTAACATATCGATTTACTTCCTTTTCAAGAACAGGTAAAGGATAAACCCTTCCGTTTTTGTTCTTTTTTTCCGACTGCATGAAGATACCTTCAATAAAGTACTGTTTGGGTTTATCACCCTCTTCAATTAATTCATACTCTACTGATTCTTGTAATTCGCAAATTAGTTTCATGTCTCCATCCTACTTTATTACGTTTTCTAATGCAAAATCCATGATAGTCATGAATGATTTTGTGTCTTTATTCATATTGGTTTGCATTTTTTTCTGTTTAGAACTATTTAGTGAGTCGAAAGTTTTAAGTATACTTTTTGCAGATTCGGGGTCAATTGGAACTGTTGTGCCAGATTTGAATTTAATATCCATCTCTTTTTTCTTTTTTACAATAGTCCTTAATTGGTCTACCACATCTTCCTCAAGAGAATTTCTTGATATATTACTATTATCTTCTACTTTTCTCTCTTTAAGAGGAAACCCAATAGATTTCCGAAATTCTCTATATGATTTCATTAACCTGTCCACCCACTATCTTTAGAAAATTCTATCATAATAAATCCAGTTGCATGACCACCCACACATTCAATATCAGCTGAAGTTGCGGTAGTGTTTGTTGCATTACCAGCGATTGCCGGGCCATCATAATATCCCGACCCCACAAGTCTAATTGCAGATGTGTCAGAACTTGCACCTTTAAACTCAATTAATGCCATTCCACCATCATCTTCACTAACATCTCCACTTGTTAATGCCCATCTTATTCTGCGAATATTGAGTTTGGCACCATTTGCAAATCCATTTAAACCATCTGCATCTAAAGCAGTTCCATTACCATCATGGTTACTAAGATCCAATAAAATTACTACTTTTCCAGACCCAGTTGATGCTTTGCCTGTATCTATTAGTGTTCTAGTTGCAAATGCCATCTTTATTCCTCCGTTGTTTCTACTTCTGGTTCTTCTATTGGTACTGGATCAGATTCTACTTTATCTGTAAATATTTTAGCAGAAACTTCTTGTTTTTTAGTCGCAAGAGAATCAACTACTTTATTTGAAATAAGATGTCCAAAAGCATCATTTATTTTTAATGGATTTCCTTGCATTGCATAATCTACAATATCTACTGTTTTGAAATTTCTTTGTGTTTCTTGTTCTGCCATTTATATCTCCAAAAATTATCTATTAATATTTATAAACTTTTGAGAATGAAGATTACATTTCATCTTCGTCCTCCCCACTGTCAATTTCACCTTCCGTTTTCTCTTTTTCCATTTGAGAATCCAATAATTCAATATCTTCATCAGATTGTCTAAGAATATTTTTTCTAAACCATTCTCTAGAATAATACTGTCCCACCCAATCTTCCATATTTCTTGCAAGGTCTATTCGTTGAGACATAGTTTCTTGTTGTTTGAATTCAGTATAATAATGGTCTGAAGTAAATGAATAATGAATTTTATCTTTGACCTTTGACCATTCTGCAGCAGTCATTATATTTTTCAAAATTAACTGTTTTTCTATTATTTCATCGAAAACGAGTGAAAATCTTTTTTGTAATTTTTGTATGAATTTACTGAAAAGAAGTTCGTCCCTTGTAATCTCACTTTCTCTCCCCAAAGAGAAACCAGAGTCGGCCTCCAAACGAGATACAGGAACGTGCATTGACTTATACAATTTTTTCTGAAAATATTCAACATCTTCTAGTTGACCTAGATTTTCTCCGCCGGGAAGTGTGGTAATTTCTGTACCTCTTCCACCTTCTCTACGAGGCAACCAGTAATCTTCCAACATTGATTGATGTCTGCGATCATCTTTGACTTCACCAGAATCCGAATCGTAAACCAATCGATTCTTATAACGAGTCATGATATCACGAATATATTGTTCGGCTTTGAGTTTTGGTAAGTTTCCTACATCAATATAAAAAATTCTTCGTTCTGGTGCTCGTGAAATTCTGTAAATAACAATTGCATCTTCCACCATTCGTAACTGATTCAGTGGTTTTATCGCTTTGTGGAGATAAGACATTACCATATTTTTTTGTGGATTCAATATCCCAGAAGTAGTATATGCAATACTATCACCAGAAATCATTATTCCAGAAGAAGACCGTTTATCCATTCCCGCTTCATTATAATGATAATGAGGAATTATTTCTATTTTTGTTTTTCTTGAATCGGCAGTTTTTTCCTGTTTCACATGTTTCATTTTTTTTATTTTAGTAGCATCCAAACTTCGGAGTTCTACTATTCCACGTTTAGGATCACTTTCATCTATCATGATATGATAATATAATTTTCCCTCAACATACCATCTACGAAAAATATCATGTCCATAATTATTAAAATTAAGAAGATCCAATATAGAAGAAAATTCTGTTCTAACTTTTTTCTTAATTCCTTCTGTTAATTCTGTTTGATCAAGAATTATTTGTACTGGAGGGTTTGTTTCATCAACCACTATAGCTTCATTTACAATATTATCAATTGCTATTTCACAATCTGAAGTTTGTGACATTTCACGATATTTAAGAATAAGGTCAACTTCATTCTTATATTGTCCTTCAATGTCAAGATAAGAACCATATGCACCCGCTCCAGATACCATCTGAGAACCATCATCATTCTCTGGAAGAGTGAATACAGGAACATTTGCGCCTGGTTTTTCTTGACTTTTTCTTTCAATTTTGAAACCGAATATTTCAAATGCCATGATTTAATCTCCTAAATTGTTGATTCCCAAAAATCATATGTCCAAGTACAAGTATATTCTTCAATATCTTGTGTGCCCCAATCTAAATTAATAGTAGATAATACAGTAGGAAATGCCCCTACAAATTTATATGTTTTTAATTTATCACCCTGTTTACCAAATTGTATAACTTTTAATGTCTGTTTATACTTTGAATTTTCACCTTCATTTATTCCAAATCCATTACTTCTAGTATTTAGTTTATGATTTGACACTAAATTCATCCATTCTTCTAGTGATTTTCTTATTCCAAAATCTTCATCATTAATTATGGTTGTATCCCATGTATCAAAAGTCCTATCCCCTGCAACTTTTATTGATTTCCCATGAAAAAATACTTCATGAGTGCCAATATTAGAGGCCGGAATTGTTGTCCCTTTGATAAGAAATTCTGCTTTGGTGGGTGGTGAGGTTACACCAGTGGGATATTGGAGTTCAACCTTGAACAAAGAGGGACGAGCCCCTCCTTGTTTAAGACCTGCTTTGAACTCCGTTACTGAAAATGCCATTCATTATAAATCCAATTATGTCCAAGAAATTTCAGAATTATTTTCTTCTTGTGAAGCTCCATGTGTCCAATAATCATATGCCCAAGTTACAGTATATTCTTCCACAGCATCACTTGACCAATCAAGTGCAATTTCACTCAATTCAGTTGGCCACATATTATAAAATTTGTATGATGATTTATCTAAACCATCTACACCAACCTGAGTAATTGTTCCTTCGCCTGGTGTATCTGTCATTCCAAGTGCAGTAGAACGCATTCCATCTGCATCACCAGAAAGACGATACATCCAATCCATAATTTTATTACGAATTGAAAAATCTTCATCATTTAAAATTGTTGTAGTCCAATTGTCATAAGTACGAAAACCTGTCAGTTTATACGCTCTCCCTGCATAATTTATAGGAAGAGGAGCAATATTTGCAGCAGGAATCGCTCCCGCTTTGACAAGAATATTCTCTGTCGATGAGAGAGAATAACTCCCAGAAGAGTCAGTAATACCTATTTTGAATAATGCTGGTCTTGCACCTCCAATATTAGATGAACCGAAAAGATTGCTTTTAAATTCTGTTACTCCAAACGCCATTGTTTTCCCCTATGCGAAAGTATAATAGTTATATGTCCAAGTAACATCAAATTCTTCAATATCACTTGCTGTATCATAACTCAATGCAATTTCTGCGATTGCACTTGGCCAGCAATCAAAAAATTTAATTGTATGAAGTATTTCATCACCACCCTCTTTTCCATATTGATTGAGAGACACAGTTCCAGCGAAACCATTAGATGTAACATGGTCTGTATTCATTACATTATTTCCAGTATGATTTATTTCTTGCATCCATGTTTCTAATGCAGCTCGTTCATTTCCACCTTCAGTTTGAATGATTGTTGTAGATAAATCTCCAAAAACCATGTCGCCTGGAATTTTAACTGTTCTTCCAAAATACTGTCTTTCAATTGGAGTTACAGTCAAGGGTGGAAGAGCAGACACTCTACAAAAATATTTAATATTTTCCAATGATGTAGTTGATACTCCATCTGGAACAGAAGATACCGTCAAATCAAATAAACTTGGACGGGCGCCCCCCGAAGCGAGCGCACTTTGAAATGTTGATAGACTAAATGCCATTTGATTTCTCCGATTATTATCGTTTTAATTATTTATATCAAACAGCACCTACAACCTCAGAAAATTCAACACCAGAACGAACGGCGACAAAATTCAACTGTATGAAGTTGATAGCTCTTGATGGTTTAATAAAAATGTCTCCTCTAAATTGATTAGAATCAACAACTTGTGCTGTATTATTTGAAGAATCGCAAATAACACGGAAATCAGTGATTCCACCTCTTCCTTGAATATCACGCAAGAAAGGTTCAACCATTGAAACAAACTGAGAACGTGTAAATTCATCATTGAATTCAAACAACTGAAATCTTGCAGCATTCGCAATCGCTTTTTCAAGTAAGATGAATAATCGTCTTACATTAATACGGTCAAATGCAGATGGTTTTGTCAGTTGTGTTTTATCACCATAAAGAACAGTACCTTCGCCTGGGAACGCAACAACTGGATTTATTTGTGCGGCATAAAGTTTATCTCTTTCCGCTAATTTTGGATTAAATGGAAGTTTGACAACACCTTTAATTTGTCCTCTTGTGAAACCACCTGGCGAAAAGAAAGGATCTCTATCTGCATCTGTTCTTGCACAAAGACCAGCAATATCACCATTTAATGGAACAAAACGAAATTTATCGTTATGTTTATCATATTGATACTTCCAACCAGAATCCATAACCGCATAAGAAGAATTCATGTTTACAGTATCACGATAATCAACTACATTATCTGTAGCGACAGATGAATTTGTAACTGCTCCACCAATAACATCTGAACTTTGAGGAGAGAAAAAGGCGACACAGTCTTTGCGATATTCTGCGATATTTTGAACTACGTGTCTTACAACTGTTGAACTATGACTTCCTGTTGGAATCAAAGAAACATCCACATCTTCTGCTGATTTAAACATATCGTAACCACGAATAAAATCACCATTTGAAGGAGCGGCATTTCCGTCTGTTCCACCTTGAAAACTTGTTGAAAGTGCAGATGTAGGCATGATAAATGCATTTTGTGTACCACCACCTCCACCTGTAATAGTTTGAGCAAGTGCTGCAGCTGCAGTAATACCCCATCCATGAAAAGTACCAGCAGTACCACCACTAGGACTTGCAACTGTTACTCCACCTCCAGTATCAACTGTTTCGGTGGCGTCTGTACCACTTGAGATTGGAACATTAAAAATTGGATGGTCTAACCACCACACAAAATCTGAATTATTATTTAAATAATCAGCATAATAGATGTTTTCTCCGTCTGCGCTTTTTGCACCTTTTATTACCGAAAGATTCGCATGTGCTTCAAGAACCTCATCTAATTGACCCGACCAATTTCCATCTTCATCAACTATTGCAACATGAATTTCATCCGTTGCTAAACTTTTATCTTCAGCATATACTGATGTAGTAGGTGGTCCGTCTGAAAATGCACCTGCATATTCCCATTTTCTTTCATATGCTGCACCAGAATTTACACCAATAAATTTTTCTTTTACTGTAATATCAGTATCACTTCCAATAGCGGTAACTTTTCTTGTTTCTCCGCCCACTATAATTAAATCGTTTACACAAAATTGTGCAGAAAATACTGTACCTGTTCCTGTTACTGTTTTTGAATCAGCAGTAGTTGCAACTGTTCCTGCCATTTCAGCTTGAGGTTGTGAAAATGTTGAACGTGCTCTTTTTCCCCATGTGGTTGCAGATGAAATATTACCTATTGTACCACTTAAAGGAGTTCCTGTTGCACCATCATCAGCAGTTACTGCCGTGATTACAATTCCTGCGGAAGCACCATTGATATCAATGATATCTCCCACTCTGATTTCTTTTCCGAATGCGGTACTGGTTCCAGCGATAGCTCCACTTGAACTTGTCCATGCAACTGTTCCTGAACCACCAGTAACAGCTGTTGCACTTTGCATTGCAGGAGCATCAGCAGGACACCATGAAATTTTAAATGTATTACCTAAATCTCCTGCCCATTTTGCAGCAGTTGAAGCAACAAGACTTGTTGCATTTGTACCACCAAATGCAGGGTCATATGAATCGTAATAATCATCTGATGTTTTAATCTGAACATCTTCATATGTTGCTGTATTTGCACTTGCATTTTTAGGTGATGCAGCACTAGTAACTGTAGTATTCGCTGCACGAACTACATTTATTGCACCAGAATATGTTAAGAAATTAGCAACAGTAAAAAATTGTTCAAAATTATCATCGTTTGGTTTTTGAAAAACTTCTACCAAATTATCTTCGTCTGTTATCAGTGTAACTTCTTCGATTGGACCCCAACGAAATCTCCCAGCAAATCCGCCAGTTGATGTTCCAGCTGCGACTACTACATTAGTTAAGTCTATTTCTGAGGTGTTAACGCCGGGACTTACTAGAAAGGCCATTGTGTTCTCCGTAAAATATTGTGAGTTTTTATACGTTAATTAGATTACTCTACAGAATATTTATAAATATCAGTAATTGATGAATAATATTTAGTGTACGGTAAATATGAAGTTTCCTCAAAAAGCAATAAATCGTTTCAATATAAAAGTCAATAAATCAGATAATTGTCATAATTGGAATGCGGCCAGACAAAAACAAGGATATGGAATGTTTTCCTATGATGGAAAATCTATGCCTGCACATAGATTTGCATATCTTTTACACAATGGGAATATTGAAGAAAATATGGTTGTCCATCAAACTTGTGAAAATAATGGATGTGTAAATCCAAACCATCTCATTCTTCAAACTAAAAGTCAAAACAAAAAAAGTTATACTTCTGTACGTATTAGTCGTGAAATGATAGAAAAAGAAAGTGTAAAATTTCTTTATCGACTACGTAACATTAGACCAGAATTAGAAAAAGAAATAGATTCTCTTCTTGCATTATTAGTTACTGAAAAAATAAAAGATGAAGAAGATGATTTTGGGTTTAAATCAGAAATCAAAAAGACTGATTATCTCTAAAAATATTCAAATTGATTTTTATCACCGGCCGGAACCCAAGTATTTTTGTCGCCAGGTATAGAATATTCATCTGGGTCATTTCCATCTTCAATGAATCCAAATGGAACCAATTCCTCTTCTATTATTTTCATTTGTTCTGCAAACATTTTTTCACGAATATCTTGGTCAGTCATTTCTCTAAAATATCGTTGTTGTACCAACCAAGAAAATAACACACAAGTCATTACCAAATCATCATGAGCACCATCATCCGCTTCCCATGATGTATTTTTTCCAATAAATGTTGTCATCTCACTTATTGTATCAAAATCATCAATAAGTAAATTATCTCTTTCTATTAAATCTTTAAGAGTCGCACATCCAATTCGTTTGACTTGTTTTGTTGTACGAATTCCCATCGATACATTTTTCGCAAATCCCCCTCCAATTTGTTGGCCGTTTCTTCCATGCATTGTTACCATCATCATATTTTCGTATTCAAGGTCATGATAAAGTATGTCAGTAACTTGTTGTCCAATATCATTCACCTCTACCAAAACAAATGCTTCATTATATTTTTGTGCAGTTGTGTAAATAATATTTGGATATAACATTGGAGAGATATCATTTTTCCGATAT
>VTLG01013283.1_pt1 | contig 19053 bp, 34 predicted proteins | sample 4694571 | NCBI WGS metagenome assembly VTLG01 (sample SAMN12604809, study PRJNA352737) | marine metagenome | biome: ENVO:00000447; feature: ENVO:00000209|ENVO:00000569|ENVO:01000036; material: ENVO:00002151; isolation source: viral sequences binned using virsorter ...
GCATAAATCACAAGGGATTTTTCTTTCTTCTATGTTTGCTTGTAATTCTAATAATTTTCTAACTTTCATTTTTATTCCTTTCTTTTGTGGCTACCCTAAACATTGTAATTAACACGAGCTTTTTAAACTGGCTCAGACCAACTAGGTATCTCAAATTACTATCGCCTATTATCCTATTAACATGGGATAAACTAAAAGTCAATTAAAATATCTTTTTCTTTTTTCGCTGTATATTTAGAATCTGGCGGTGGTGTATATCCTTTCAAAACTTTCTCGCGGTAGAATTGTCCTATCACAGAATTTTTTGATCTATGCAACATTTGACCTACTGTCGCGTAAGAATGTGTTTTCAAAAGTTCTCTTGCTCTTTCTATTTCTTCTTGTGTCCATATTTTTCTTTTCATTCTTTCTCCTATATTGTATAAATAAATAATTCTTCATAATTATCAAAATCTGGTTCTTCACAAACTGCCACAATATTATGTCTGTCTGTATTTCCTGTATTAAATGTAATAATCTCTCTATCTAAATGTTTTTCTTCAATTCCATTTAGTAATTTTTTTAATTCTCTAGCTGTCATTTTATCCCTTTCTATTTTTGCACAGGACTTATCCGAATAACTCCGTCGCCTGTGCAGTTTGTTAATAATCGATAACAGCTTCGAAGACGGATCTATTACTAACATTTATCCCATATAATCCTATTTATTTGACAAGTCAATAACAAAATGATAAATAAATAAAAAAGAAAGGAAAACTATGACAAACGAAGAATTATATTGGCATAGAGTTAAAAATTTATGGGATATCTATAATAGAATTACAGACGATTTAGTTTATAAAGCTATGTGGGAAAAAAAACTAAAAGAATTAATGGAAAGGGGATTTAATGGACAATAAAGAATTAATAAAATATATTATTAATTGGTTAGATGATAATATTGATGAATACGACAAAAAGAAAGATTATTACCATTACAAAAATCAATTAGCTATGGATAGCCAAGATTTAAAAGAAAAAATAAATTTATACTTGGAGGGAGCAAATGAGTTTGAATAAAGATAATTTTTTAATGCCAGATTATTATAACACAAGTAAACCAAAGAAAGAGGAAAGAATGATTAAAAGAAAATGTTTTTATTGTAATAAAGAAAAAGAAATGGGAGTATTTGAGAGATATTGTAGTGTCGTTTGTAGAACAGGTGGGACTAAAAATTACATCAGCACACATAAAATAGTTTGGTAATTTTATGGAAGGCGGATGGTTTGTAATATTAACAGTAGTGGGAATATTTTACTACTACAATAAACTTAGAATAAAAATTAATTTAGTTTTTAATAAATTTAAAATATTTTTTTATGTTTTATTTATTTTTCTTCTTCTATGGTTTTTATTTCTTTAATTTCTACACCGATGGCTTCGCCATTGATAACATTATGATCTCGGATTTCTTTGAGTTTTGCCTCTAATTCTGGTCTAGTCATGTTATCAAGCGAGGCTGTCACAACCTCTTTACGATCAACATAAAACCCTGCTAACTGACCGCGACGATATTCAGCATTTATGGCAGGACCCATTTGTCCATTAGTTACTGCAACATCTCTTAACCGTGACAGTTCTCTTGAGTGTTTTACAAAATCTAGCTTACTTGCTTCTGCATATTCACGCTGTAAATTCTCTATAGCTTCTACAACTTTAGGAAAATACTTAGGATTTCTTAGGTTACATGATTGTGATACAGCGGATTTCTCAGAATATCCCGCCTGTTTTGCACATTCTGTCGCCGTCAAGCGACCATTTTCTTTTACAAAGATTTCGACAAAAGCTCTTTGTTTTGGTGTTAATGCACCATCTCTAATTTTAGGCATTTTTTCATTTTAATACAGTTTTTCTTTTCTGTATAGTATTATTTCATTCAATATTATAATAATAAATATTAAATTGCATTTGAAAAAGGTATATAGGGTTGGTTACGTGTAGTTACGTCTGGTTACGTGGTCAAAGTAACGTGTTTATTGTTATATTTCAATAGATTAATGCTATGGTTACGTGGTTACGTCATATTTGTAAAAATAAAAATTATTTTTTTTTATTTTAAATTAAAAGTACTATACAGACCTAAAGTTATCCACAACTAACTACAATTAATCTTATTTAGTCCTTTACTATCCCATCAATTAGTATAGAGTTATAATTAAATGAGGATGGTGCAACATTCTCCGAGTATGGCTGAACAACTGTAACAAAGTAGTAAGGCACATTTAAGGAACGCTATGGTCAAATGACTGAAGGGTCCGAGGGTGGTACTAAAGTACTGGTTAACTCATACAGGGTTGATTTGTCGGGAAAAGGTTGGGGGTAGTCAAAGAATCCCCCTACTCACAAAGAAAGGATAACATGAACCTTGAAGCACGATTAATTAAACTAAAAATAAAGTACGATAAACTCGCGCTCCGTGAACCGCGGTCCGAGAGAGAAGCTTATAACCGCATGATGTGGGAAAGATTGTCAAGAATACTAAGAAAACGATACGGGAGGAACGACTAATGAACATATTCTTTTTAGACGAAACACCAGAATTTTCAGCAGAATATTTGTGCGATAAACACGTACCTAAAATGCTGTTAGAATCAGCGCAAATGCTATCAACAGCAATTCAACGACATACAGGGGAACTAGATTACCTGTATAAATCGGCGTACCCAAAGCATCCCATGACAATATGGGTAGGCGATAATCGTGATAATTTTACTTGGGCATATCAAAATGCCAATTGTATTGGTCAAGAATACTTTAAAAGATTTAATAAGATACACAAATCATCAAAAGTTTTATTAAACATCGCTTTCAACGATCATAAAAATGACATACCAAAAGGGGACATGACACCTCCTCCTCAATGTATGCCAGATCAGTACAAATTACGTAGTGACTTGTATGTAAATGCTTACCGTGATTTCTATAAAGGCGAAAAAGAATACTTTGCTAAATGGGAAAAAGGCAGAAATCAGCCAGAATGGTGGAGCCAATGAGTCAATTTGTCCATTGTCCAAGCTCCAAAATTATGGTATCAAGACCCTATGAACCGAGCAGATATAGAAGATCTATACGGGGACGACGAACCGAACCTAATGTTCGCCGATGGTTTCGACGAAGCAATAGCGGGAGTGGTATGGGACGGAGAAAGAACAAGAGTAGTTTACGACACGGAACTAATTTTAGAGTTACTTATGGGACGTAGTGAGATGACCTATGAGGAAGCAGTCGAATATTTCGACTTTAACATTGCAGGTTCTTATATGGGGGAGTATACACCTCTGTATTTAGAAACTTAGAAAGGACTAACATGAGCGCATTTAAAGATTGGGTAATGGAGCAACAAGAAAATATAGTAGATCTAACTTACGTAGCTGATAGACTAACACGTATTACAGATGCAAGTGATAAAGATTTACGAAAAGAAATAGAAAAGTTTAGAGAAGAATGTTTACACAACATAGGAGTAAACGTAGTAAACGGATATAATGAATAAACCATTGGTCCTTGTTACGTGGCTCGATGCCAAAGATGGACAGACAGGGTGGCATTCTATTGATGACATTGCAAAAGAACGACTAGCCACTTGTTATTCAATCGGGTGGCTAATGTACAAAGACGATGTAAAAACAATCGTTATGGCAGATTATTCAGAATTTGACGGCGACAAAGAAGGTGGTCGTCACATCACCATACCAACAGGGTGGGTGCAATCATTACTATATCTCAAAGGAGATTATAAGGAGAAACAAAATGAACATGGATAGATTACTAGCTTCCGTAAAAAAACACGAGGGCTACAGAAACAAGGTATACCTAGATACCCTAGGCAAGAGAACCGTGGGCGTCGGGCATTTATGTGTCGAAGACTTTTGGGAAGACGACAAAGAGTACGAAGAAAAATTTTTAATGACCATACTAGAACACGACTTACAAACAGCAATCAAAGGCGCAAAAGACTTGATGTCGGAGAATGGTTGCATGGATATGGACGAGGTAGCAGAAGAAATCATTATAGAAATGATCTTTCAGCTTGGTAAAACAGGTGTCTCTAAGTTCCGTAATATGTGGAAAGCATTGTCATCACTTGACTATTCTACGGCGGCGAGCGAAATGCTTGACTCACGTTGGGCAAAACAAACGCCAAATAGAGCGCAAAGTATGAGTGCAGATATGGCCGCTCTTGGTTGATGACTTTTATAAGCGTATGAAAAAAGAACAAGAACTTCTTAACATAAGCCACAAAGAATCAGTCAGACAAAAAAGAGAGCGTAAAAAAAAGGAAAAGGAAAAAGAAGAAGAACACGTCTGGCAATGGTGGTGGGATTTTGATTGGCTTGGTAAAAAATGCCAAACCATCTATTTTGGACCAAAGCTAGAGTGGACAAAACTTTTTAAGAGGAAGAAAAAGAAATGAATATTCTCATACTTACAGGATTAGTTGTTATTATTGTTATACTAGCATTCATCGCCGTGATGATTTGGGGCATTGGAGAACATTTATCTAAAAAATAACTTGATCCCATATGGTGTTTAGGTGTATAGCTAGAAGCTTACCCCCAAAACAAACCATAAGGAGAAAATATGACGGTAGAAGAATTGAAGGATGTTATTGTATATTTACAAGGCAGAATAGAAGAATTAGAATCAAAGAAAATGTGTGAATGTGCAGAAGAACCTCCTGAAGCTCCTACTAAGCCTACCGTGACGTATAAAGCAACTCCTAAAGAGGTATTTGTAACTAATTATGACGAAGATGAGGAGTGTATCTCTTGTTCAGCCTAGCTCTTCTTCCTCATACTCTCGACTCTCGTAGGAAATATCGAAAAAATTACAAAGATCCTTCTCTATTTTCTCGTATTTATTATCTTTTGGCTCAAAATCCTCTAATAACTTATTTAAAATAACATATAAGATTGTTCTAGCGCTGTTAAGATCGGTGCCATCTAAGACTTTACCTTCTTGTGTCTTGTAATTAAACACGATTTCATCAGAATAATACTTAATACGATTAGCTACATGATATGACATTTCTTTCATAGCGTCTTTAAACTCTCTCTTTTGCATATTTTCTCCTATCTTGACTCCATTGTTGTACTCTACCGCGCCAATAATCTTTTTCTTTACGGTCTAGTTGTTCCCACCGTGCGCGTCTAAATCCTTCTTTATCAAATCTATATCTTAAATTCTTAGCTTGTTTATCGTATTTAGTCTCAATTATATTAGACATTAAGACCTTTCACAGGGTTTTCCATTGTAAAATGCACGTTAAAAGCCATAGAACGTCTCTCTCCATCGCTTCTGAAGGGATAGACTTGATGTGTTAGCCAACTAGGAAAGATATAAAAGTCTCCTACCTCTGGTTTAACTAAAAAACTATGTCTTGCAAAATGATTTGGTATAGAACCAATAAATTCAAGACAGCCAGCCGTTGGATGATGATCTTCTTTTTCGTACTCTTTTTCAAATTCAGGAGGAATTTTTAGAAAACAAACACCCGATAGATTGGAATCATGAATATGAATCGGGTTGAAATCACCTGCAAACTGACTGACTGTCCAAACACGGAACGCCACTTTAGTACCTTCGGGGAGATAATCAGGTAATACGCGCTTCGTGTATTCCTCCGATATGGTCGCAAGGAATTCTGGTAAACCTTTGATTGCCATGTGGTCTATACTTATTTCTTTTTTAACATTACCGGCGAGATTATGGCTCCAATCTCTTTCTTTACTTTTCTCTTCATCATTTAATATATCATCAGATTGTTTATTCAGTCCGTCAATATACAATTGAGGTAGTTTAGTTTTAAGAACACTTGGTCCAAACGGTTGGTAAATATCAAATGCTATTTGTTCTTCAGCCATCAAAGTTCTCCGGATTTTTAAATTCTTTTTCGTGTTGTTCCCACAAACGGCGACCTTCTCCGTAAGAGTATTCCCATTCGGAAACTGTAAATTCTTTTATAGTCCCGTCTGTGTAGGACACAATCACTTTATCTTTTACTTTTCTTACTGCACTAACTATTAGTTGTTTTTTCATTTGTTTTCGCGATCTGTTCTGCAAAGTAAATTGCTTTTATATCTTTAATAGCATCACTAACGTGTACTTTTTCTAATATAATATTTTTTAACTCTTCAATGTGATCCGCGTGATCAAAATCTTTACTCGTAATGTAAGCCGGTGCATTTGTTAAAAGCACTTCTTTAGCCTCAAGTTCGGACAATTCTCCATTTAGTTTATTCAAAACTGCTGTATATAATGCTGATTTGATTCTTCTATCGTTGTTGTCTGACATGATTATCTTCTCCGTTTTTTAGTGTAGGTTTCTGTTCTTCTTTATCAATTAAATAACGTAAAAAAGAAGCCATGGACATATAATTTTTTTCTGCTATGGGTTTGGCTCGTTTATACGTATCTATACTGATCGCGACAGATTTATACTTTTTAATGTCGGTCATCTCTTTCTCCTATATGTAGTATGTTTATTCATACAAGCCCATACATATGGGATTTTATAAAAATGTCAAGGAAATATTAAGTTTTTTTATTATTTTTGTAGTATTCGGATATTTCTTGTGATTTGAATATATGTGGATATTTTCTAAATAAACCAAGCGTTACAAACAATAATTTATCAACATATTCTGGATCAACAGCATAGTTTTTTAAACTGCTAATAACTTCAGGGACATTAACATTATCATCTAATACTTGTTTTATGCGAATCTCTCTATATTCTTCAAAAGCACTAGATGTATTAAGTAAATCAATATAATCAGAAACACTCTCACATTTATTACCATATACTTTTAACATTATATCACTTCTCAATGATTTTATATGTGGCTCTGTTATGTCTGTTTCTATAATACCATAAAAATTATTTGCTTCTTTTGCAAATCTAGAACGCCCCCAATCAGATTCTAGTATCGCTTGTGCTACACTAATAGCAACAATAACTCTTTCATTAGGAGGAATGAATGCATTGTTTATTAATGTACACTCTGCTATCCCTTTTACAAAATCATCTCTTGGATTAATATCATAACTAAAATCAAATCCATTTATCATTGGATTACATAATAGAAATAGCGTTGCGCATAACTCTTTAAACATCTTCGTCCTTATCTATAAATTCGTACTCAACCTTTAATTTTACCTGTTCCGGTGTCCGTTGTCGACATATTCTTGTACCGGGTTTCCATGATTTACGGTATGACGTTGTCTTTACGTCTATTTTTCTAACCTCACCTGTCTTTTGGTGTACTAAAACTAAATCAATTGGTCCTGTTCCCGATACATTTTTAAATACCATGTATCCTTCTTTTAAAAATTTTATAACAGCTTTAAATTCGTTAACATCACCTATTACTTTTTTCGGATCTCGCCCCATGATGGTCCTATCTCTGCATCTACTTTCAAAGGAACTTTAAGTTCTACGGTATTTTCCATAACTTCTTTGATCCGTGATGCGTGTTCCTCGTTTTGAATAGAACAATTCAATTCATCATGCACTTGTATGTGGGATATGATGCCCTCTTCATACAAATCAACCATCGCTTTCTTAGTCATATCAGCACTTGAGCCTTGAATCAACCTATTTAATGCCTTATATGTCCATGCTCTTTTCAAATCACGTCCATATTCCTTCTCTGCTTCCCATAATGGTAGTGCTTTATGAATACCAAAGGCGCGTGGTTCCCATAAATCAAAGCGACATTTACGTCCAAGAAGAGTACGTAAGAAGCCTACGTTCTCTGCTTTCCGTGTTGCTTGTTCCATTAATTGTTTTACAAAAGGTACATTCGCATGAAACTTTGCGAATAGATCTTCTGTTTCTTCTCTATCTAAACCTAGTTCACTAGATAGCTTACCTTTACCCATGCCGTACATCATACCAAGATTAATTGTCTTAGCTGTTCTACGGTCTATGCCCGCCATATCGGCAACGGCTTGATGGAAATCTGGATCTTGTGTTTTATAAGATTCGATAACCTCGTCGGCGCCTTTCAAACCGCCACCGGTAAGCGCGGCGAAGTGGACAAGAACACGAGGCTCTTGTTGGCTATAGTCAAATGACCCCCACTTGCAACCTTCGTCTGGGACGAAGATTGATCGTATCAACGGCCCGATATCTTTATTACGTGCAGGAATTTGTTGTAGGTTTGGATTACTATAACTGAACCGTCCTGTGACCGTTCCTCCTGTTTCACCACGCATTTGATTGATATCGGCGTGAATTCTACTGTGATAAGAATGTGTTAATATTGTGTCAATAAATGTTGTACGTGCTTTGTTAAATTCTCTAGCTTGTACAATCATTTTAGCTAATGGATGTTTGTGTGTAGATAAAAAGTTTTTATCAAACTTTGGTTGCCCGGACTTTTCTGTGCGCTCATATTTAATTTTTAATTTATCAAATGCTTTTGCTACACTTACTGCCGCCCATATATCAACATCAACACCTGTATCTTTTTTTACTTGTGCTAAAAGTGTGTTCTCTTTTTTCTGTAAATCTTTTTTTATCTTCTCTGCTTTGTTTAAATCAACGCGAACACCTTTTGTTTTCATGTCAAGAAGACATGGAAAGAGCCGTGTTTCGAGATCAAATATACTTGATAACTCTTGCTTAATTAATTCTACTTTAAAATGTTGCCATAATCTAAGTGTAAGATCAGCGTCTTGCTCTGCATAAGGGCCAACATACATAGCGGGTAACTTATACATCTGTGCTTTTGCATCGACGCCCCATTCTTTTGCGGCTTCATATAATAATGCTTCTGACTTTGTTTCTTTTAAATAATCTTTCCCTAACTCGTTTAATGAGTATCTAAATCTATTTTCATCTATAAGTGGCGCGGCAATCAAGGTATCTATAATTTTACCTTTTACTTCAACACCCCACCAACGTAACCAACCTACATCATAAGCGGCGTTGTGAAATATTTTATCACATGGTAGATCCATGATCTTTTGTATTTGTCTCTTAAGTATGGCTTCATCAAAGTTACCTCCACCCTCATGGCGTATGGGAAAATAACCTTTCCAACCTTCTATTGCTATAGCAATACCTGCTACATAACCATTATCTATTGCCCAACCCGGACCATTTGTTTTAATGTCTGGGTCGTATGTTTCTAAATCAATCGCTATCTCTTTCGCTTCAGAAAGATTAGGAACTTTCTCTGGTGGTGTCCATTCACTTGGAGGTTGAAATAGTGGTATCTGTGTCATCATCTTTATCCTGTATTTCGCCTGCAATCGCCGCATATCCCGCCATGTCTATGTAGCAATCTTCTGTAGGTCTGTGTTTAAGTCTTGCTACTTTTACAAGTAACATACATATAGCCACATCATGTGCAGATATATCATAGTCTAAATATGCACTCCATAGGTTTGCAATGTTCTCATGATTTTGATATTTGTCACCGTAGTCATGTTGACGTTGCCCTGTAACAATCTTTGCCGCGGTTTCTAAATATTCTCTAGTCTTCATCTTTCTCCTTTTTATTGATAGACCGTAAATCATTTGCAAGGAGTTGTAAATCAAGTAATAATATTTTAAGCTCCCTATCAACTTTTTCACGGTTTAGTTTTGGTAACTCAGCACGTATTTTACGTATTTGTTTTTCTGTTACGCTAACTTGTTTCAATGCTGTATCTATTGTAAACATTAAAATGCCTCCGAAAATTCTCTATCCGATTGTGATCTCACAATGTTCAAGGTGTTTCTTGCACGCGTCATTCCCACATAGAATACGCGTCGCTCTTCGTCTCGTTGTTTCCAATACGATGCATCGGCCTTACGAGTTAAATCTGTTAACAACATAACATTATCTGCTTCTCCACCTTTTGATCCATGTATCGTTGACAGTTTGATCCGTGGTGCGCGTCTAATGTTTTCTTTACGACGTAAACACATACGTACATAAGTTTTCTTTTGCGGTTCAATATTTTCTAATGCTTTGAACCAAGGTAATTCTTTATCTAATTTTAATCCGTAATTTTTTGTTAATGTATCAAAGGTAAACATTTTATCTTTATCTACATTCTTCATTGCTTTAAATTGTTTATCAACACCTGTTCCTGTTTTAATGTAATTATAAAAAGATTTTACTCTTCTAATATCTAATTCTTTACCTCTACGAACATCTTCCCATGCGAGTATGGCATCATGCACACGTTTACTGATAGAGGTGCGGTCTCCTCGCTCAAAATAATAACCATAAATTTTTAAATCATCCTCTAATTTATCTAAACGATATCCATCTCTTGCTAATACAAGCCAATCTCCTTCTTTCATTTTTTGTAATTGTTCAACAGGATGTATATTTACTTGACCTTTTTCATCACGCGCTGTCCATTCTTTATCTACTCTATCTTTAACACGCTTAATTAATCTATTTGCTTTTGCATGAATAGACTCTGCTAAACGATATGACTTGTTTAAGATTGTTCTTGTGCCTTCCATGTTCATCAAGAACTCTGGTCTTGCACCCGCCCAACGATAGATAGCTTGATCATCATCACCTGCTACATACACACGCTTTGCTTTTGTAACAACACGCTCAACCATTTTCCATTGTAACCAACTAAGGTCTTGTGCTTCATCAATAATTACTACATCAAAGTTTGGCATAAGGTCATAATGTTTTTTATTAAAATCTACAATCATGTCCGTCATGTCATACTTGTTTCTTTCTCTTTTATAATTAATTAAAGACTTATCTATGTACTTTAATTTTCGTAAACCACCCTCTATGTTTCCTATGTTTGGATCATTAAAATAATTTTCTGGTGTTAGTCCTCTTATCTTTGCTCCATCAATAACTTGCATGAACACATCATCTGGAAAACCTGCACCATATGATTTAATATTATTATTTGGATTACTTAATTTTATTTGTGTCTTATCAGAAACTCTTTTGTAATCATCATCACTCATAATGTTCTCATCTTTTAAATGTAACTCTCTATATGCTAAACTATGTAGTGTACGAAAGTTTGAAAACTCTTTTGAGTCATAACTTAATTGTGAAATGGCACGAGCTAATGCTTCATCTGCCGCTTGATTAGTAAAAGCAAGATAAGCAATCTTATTAGGATTAACTTTATTTTCACGTAACTCTTTTTCTACTATGCGTAGTAAGTGTGTTGTCTTACCTGTTCCGGGCGGACCAAATATTATATTTCTATCCACTCATCTTCTCCTTTATTTATCATAAGCGTATCCTCTTTACGGTTCATACAACAAGTATAAATTTTATTTTCTTTTTGTTCTTTTGTAGGTTCAGTTTCATAAGATTTAGCATCAAGTTTCATCACTTCATTTTTTTCTCTATTATAGGCCATCATATCTATTGGACCTGTACAAGACATATTTTTAAAAACATCCCAACCAAATTTCATTAAATGACTAATTATAATTGCTTCATTTATATCACCAGATAACTTAGCATTGTTCCCAACTAAATTTCTCCAACCTTTTTTATTTGCCATTAAAAAGGTGTCTCCTCTCCCATATCTGGTGTAGAAAAGTCATCACTGTTTTTTCTTACCCAAGGTACATACCAAAGATACGCTGTCTTACCTTTTATTTTTCTTCTACCATCCCCGCCATTCAATTTACTTCTTATATGTGCCAACATTTGTGTGGTACTAAAATCTTTAAAATCATTCTTCTTTAAAAATTTCTGCAACCAATCTGATTTAAAATATGCAGTTTCTCTTTTTACTTTACCTTCTTTTTCTTCATATTCTTTTTCTTCAAACAATGCTTTACCCATATCTATTTCATCTATGTGTTCTGCTATACCTTGATCTTCTAAGAAACGTTCTAGTAAACTTTCAAATCTACCTGTCTTTGTAATCTCATGTGGCATCTGTATAACTTCAACACTATCAAGTAATGCTTGTAATCTACTATCCCAATCATTAGGTCTCATCATGTTTGGCATTACATTTATTTCATTCATACACGCTTGCCTAAATTTATGTTGATTATATAACTGATCTGTCGACAATTTTAATCTTCTACCGTCTATATTTAAGAACCACGTTGATTCATCACTCTCATACTTTGTTAGATCACTAACTTGATGTTCAAACGAATTACCAATACCATACTGTTTACCTCTACATAAATTTTGTGAGCACACTGCACACATAGGTTGATCTTTACATTTGTATTGATAATCTTTTTTCTCATGCTGTCTTATTGTTTTTAAAACTTGTTGAGCCGGTAATGGTGTTTCCATATATTTATAATTAAACTCTTCTATTTTTGTTGACCAATTTTCTGGCCATTTCTTTTTTGCATATACAGCGTATTGATATAATGTATTGTCTCTTCCTCCGGGTGGTATGCCTTGTGACATCAATGTTGACAAACAGGGAGGTCCATCACTTAACTCTACGTCATTCTTTCTCTTTACTTTAAATTGTTTTAAACTTTCTTCGGTCGTACAATAAGTTTCATATAAAGAAAAGAAATCATCAAGACTACTAGCGCTCCCATCGTCACTAAAGCCATGACGCATAGAATCATCGCCACCGTGATAGGGAAGATTAAGAAAGTTTCCAGTGTCTCCACGATCTGCTTGTATCTCAATTTGTTTTGGAAATATTTCACAATTTGCATAACCTAATTCTCCTGCCCATTCTTGTAGTTTATCACGAACAAGCTTTGCTTGCACGGGTTCTTTTATAAATAAAAATACGTGTGCACCACCACTCTTTGATCTACACATAACAAGTGGTAGTTCTAATTCTCTTATCTTTCTAACAATCTTTTTATGATCTAATGGATATGTATCTATATCTATACATCCCCATATACATTTTGAATTATCTCTTATTGGTATAATACCAAGACTAGGATCTTTACCTTCTATATGGTCTATCCACAATTGATCTGTAACAGGTGCTTTCTTTATAAAAGCTGTTCCTCCTGCTTTACCATTTACTAACTCGCCATCACTTTTATACTGACCATAGGCGCGGTCTAATCCATAGAATATACTTTTAAACTTTTTTACTCTTTCTTCCATATGCACTCACTAAAATTAAAGGGGCGGTTGCCCGCCCCGTGTTAGTTAAAACGGAACCTTTTGTTCACTTGTAGAAGACTCTTCTTCATACTTGACTTTAACTTCACCTTTATTTACGCTTTCAGCAAATGCTTTAGCGATATTGTAAAGGTTAGCATCTTCAAGTTGAGACTCTCTACTTATTTCCCAACCATACCAGTTACCTTTATCGTTGCCCTCTTTTGTAGTTTTGAGGCGATAGTAGTGACTATAAGATGGTGGAGTAAACAATCCATTCTTACCATTTAATTTTAGATTTAGTAACATAGAGTTCCACTTTCTACTCTTTTTAAGCTGTGTAGCTTTCATTGTAAGTAAGGCAGGAGTTGCATCTCCATTGTCACCAACAAGTAGTACATAGTGGTTACCACACGTTTCAACATAGTTTCCGTTTTCTAAACGGTCTTTGTTGTTTTCATCACGCGTAGTTTTTGTCAAGATGTCACTTGAAGCATCATAGACATTAATCGGTGCACCCGATCCTTGCCCTCTGTCAGCCCACTCAACGTATTGACGTTGATACGCACATGGTAGAACACGAATACCATTTGATCCGTCATACAGATCATTAGTGACTGTATTATAAATCATTCCGGCTTTTGCGCCTTCTAGGTCTTCTAGTTCTGGTGATAACTGCATCAAGACTTTTAGTCTTGGTGTTGCTAAGTCATCTTGCGATATATTTTCAAGTCCGCTGTGCGCGTCCCCTTCCATTAAATCCAGACTTAGTGCAGGTAGTTTACTTTCTTCTTTTTTTGCAACATTAGCGTTTGCCATATGTTTTCTCCTTTTTACGTTTTACTTATTTTTGTTTCGGCGCCAACAAAGACTCCGAACTTGTCCATCGGTAACTCAGTTCCCTCTGCAATCTGTTCTCTAACAAACGCTTTGAGAGTCATGGGTTCCACCCAGACCTTCTGTGTAGGTTCATACCCTAATGAAGATATCTTGTCAATAAAATCATTTGCGGATGTGTCCTCACCTTTTCCAAACGTGGCAGACACTTGGTTTTTTATCAAGTCGCCATGTCCGTGATCACGAAGCCACTTAAAAGCATCCTCGCGATATCTTACTGGAATAGAAGCTTGCACTAATTGTTTCACCTTTACAGATGAACCATCTTTTAGTGTTAAACTTTCTAATCCTAATTCTGACATCTTTGCCGGAATTATTTCTTGTGACAATTTACGAGCGGATTTAGCTTTTGCTTTCAACTGCTCTTCTAGTTGTCTCATCTCTTCTTCTAGTGACGCTTGTTCCGCGCACAAATCAGCCATTTCTTTTAAAGAATTATCACCGATCGTTGGCGTCTTTACATCACTTTCCATTTCGTCAAGTAAGTTACTCATCAATTTCTCCTCTCTCATATAAGTTAACTTCTAATGGATAGTATTTATACTCCCTCCTATCCCACTTCAAGCATTTAAATTTACCACGATTTTGCATCGCAGCTATGGCACATGCTATACCAATAGCAGATGGATCACCCATTAATAACAAGTAATCTTCATCATTAAAATTTCGTAGTTTGTAATTTAGTCTTTTAACTGTTGGTCCTGTGCTTAAAACTAATTGAGAACCTTCTGGTAACAATAATTCTAAATCACCAAACTTTTCAGCACTGAGTATATTTCTACCCGGAACTTCTTGTACTACATATACAGTCATTCTTTCTCCTTTGATTGTTATATACCATTGACAAAAAGTTTTGCAAGTGTTATTTACAAATTAAGAATTAAAGAAGGATAACATTATGGATTATAAGTTTAAAACAGAGCCATACGCTCATCAATTACATGCATTAGGTGCAAGCCATAATAAAGAAAACTATGCTTTGTTTATGGAAATGGGTACAGGTAAATCTAAAGTATTAGTTGATAATATCGCCATGTTGTATGATAAAGGTAAAATAAATGCGGCGTTAATCGTTGCACCAAAAGGTGTATACAGAAACTGGGAGCGTCAAGAAATACCAAATCATATGCCAGAGCATGTGTTGTATAATGTAGTGACATGGTCACCTGCTACAACAAAAAAACAAGAAGCAGAAAATAGAAAATTATTTAAGCACGGTGAAGAACTTACAATATTTTTAATGAATATTGAGGCTTTTAGTACTAAAAAAGGTTTAGTAATAGCCCAAAAGTTTTTGTTAGGACATCAAGTATTAATGGCTATTGATGAATCTACAACTATTAAATCGCCTACAGCGTCAAGAACAAAGAATGTATTGAAGCTACGTGATTATGCAAAGTATAGAAGAATACTAACAGGTTCACCTGTAACAAAGTCACCGTTAGATTTATACACACAATGTTATTTCCTTGATCCGTATTACTTGGATTTTTCATCATACTACACATTTAAAAATAGATATGCGATGATGGTAGATCGTAATGTAGGTAGTCATAGTTTTAAATTAGTGACAGGATATATACGATTAGATGAGTTAAATTCTAAATTAGAAAAGTTCTCATACCGTGTACTAAAAGAAGATTGTTTGGACTTACCAGACAAAGTGTATATGAAACGAAGCGTACCACTTACACCAGAACAACTCAAAGCATATGTAGAAATGAAAAAACATGCTTTGACAGAACTAGAAGGTTCACAAACAACAGCGGCTAGTGCCTTGGCACAGATGATTAGACTACATCAAATCACTTGTGGACACTTAGCAACAGATGACGGCGAAGTTAGACCGTTAAAAAATAATAGAATAAATGAACTACTAAATATATTGGAGGAGGTAGATGGAAAAGTTATTATTTGGGCGGTATACCGTCATGATATTAAAGAAATTACAAACGTACTTTCGGAAAGATATGGAGCGGACAGTGTGGAATCTTTCTTTGGTGACACTCCTGATAGTGAGCGCCAAGACATTGTTAGTCGTTTCCAAGATAGAGAAAGCAATTTACGATTTTTTGTTGGCAATCCAAGAACCGGAGGGTATGGTCTCACTCTCACTGCTAGTAGTACTGTTGTTTATTACAGCAATAGTTACGATTTAGAAATTAGATTGCAGTCAGAAGATAGAGCGCACCGTATCAGTCAAACAAAAAAAGTAACTTATATTGATTTGATATCGGATGGCACCATAGATGAGTTTATTGTGAAGAATTTACGTGGTAAAATTAACTTAGCAACAAAAGTACTAGGTGAAGAACTCAAAAAATGGCTAATTTGATATAAACCTTGTTTTTTTACACGGTGATAAAGAAAAGTAATTCTTAGGTACTATCACCCCAGAGGGTGCTAATTCGTGCAATGTCGCTTAACTGTGGGGTTAAAATTTTTACAGGGGTCGTGTTAAATGGCTGATTCCTACCATTCCACCGTCTTTTCTATAATATGTTGGATCTCCAAACATTTTTTCACTAATAGCTTGTTTTGCTTTTGTTGTCATTTCTTGTTCTAATCTTTCAGCACTAGATAAATAATCTATATCAGTGGCTCCTATTTTTTTTCCATCTATAACAGAAACTATATTTTCTTTTTTTAATAGATTGCTTAATGATTTAAATTCTTTTTTTAATTTTTTTATTTTTGCAATTCCAGCAGGCCCTACTTTTTTAGCTGCCTCAAGATCTCTTAAAAAATCAACTATGTCTGTGTTAATTTGTTTTTGTAAACCAACATTTTTTGCTTCTTCTTGAAAATATAAATTGTTCGCTTGTAGTCCCGTTCTCCAGTTGTCTGCAATAGCTTCCATGTGTGACAGGTTAAAATCTTCAATTTTTAAATTTGGAAATTGTTCAGAAAACATTTTAAATTTATCACGAAGTTTTCTATTTTTATTTATTACTTTTCCAAATTCAGAAGGATCAGAGTTATTTATTTCTTTTATAATTTCTTCTGGAGAAGCTTTTTGTGCTAAACCCTTCATAATAAATCTTTCTATTGCCGAAGTTATTGACACTTGATTAATATAATTTTCGTCTCTTGTTGATTTTCCTGCTGTATCAATTGCATTTCTTTTCCAATTAGTAATTAACAATCTTTGATCAGCATTAAAACCTGCTTGTTTCATGGCTTCGTTAAGAGTGTTTTCACCAACAGAGCCACCAAAAACTTGATATTCTAAACCAGTTCCATCTTTAGATCTGTAAGAATTTTTTGGATATTTCATAAAAGCAGAATCTGATTTACCTTGATACTTTAATATATCATCAGCTAATGCTCTTGTTTTTGCCCATTGACTCATTCCAAAAAGTTTATTCATTCCACCTTTAGGTATGACAGCGTTTTCTCCTAATTTATAATTTTTATATGCATTGGCAAAACGCATACCAAAATCTATTTTGTTTCCTTGACTATCCTCACTAGGCATTGCTTCAGCGAGCTTAATTACTTCATTAATTTCAGAAATTGTTTTTCTTTGAGGAGTAAAATCTTTAAAAGAAGTGGATGATATGTTTCTATTTTCCGAAGATATTGTTTTATTTGTAAATTCTGTAAATAGGGCATCGTCAAATTGTCTATTATAATTATCAACTACTTGTTTCCATTTCTCACCAACAGCACCTTTTTGTCCTCTTTTAATTTTACCCGGTGCGTAAAAACCAAATCCCGGTGCAAATTCATAGGCTCTTTTTCCTCCTTCGAGAGCAGTTATTTTTCCAGTTCTTATATCTTCCAATACTTCATCCAATTTTACTTTTTGTTCCTCTGTTAAAACTTTTCTTGTTGGAACACCATATATTTCACTTTTACTTTTATCTCCTTTAGCCATGGTCAAAATATAATCGTCTAATGTTTTTTGTTCAGGATAAGGAGTAACAGAACTTGTATCTATTTTTTCTGGAAAAGGAGTTATAAGAGGTTTAGATATTAACTCATCTATATTAGGAATAGTAGTTACGTTTCCTGTAAATTTTTCTTTATCTGGTAGAGGAGTTGTGCTTCCTTTTTTAATTATTTCTTCTAATTCTTTTTTTGTTTTCTCTAATTCATCTGCATCTGGTCCAGAATAAATTCCTTCTCCAGTATCTATTTGTCTACTAAATAATTTATCACCAATATATGCTCCTGCACCAGTGCCTGCTAAAGCATCAAGAACACGAGGTCCATACTGTCTTACTAAATTAGCTATGTAAGGAGCAGCAACTCTTGCGCCAGTTATTCCAGCGCTTGCAATAGGTATAACTAAAGGTACAGCCATAATCTACAAATACGTTATAGCGCCTGCTACCCAAAGGGCACCAAAAAATATGTACGCCATTGTTACTGGTTCCATTAATCCCACTTCGCTTTCGCTCTTAGTGACCATCGCTCAAATGCTGCTGCATCTATATCTTTTTTTACCATCGTGGCACCTTCTGGTATTTCATTATAAAGGGCAATTACTTCACCGTCTTTAATTTCAACAATGCCCGGTCCACAAAAAGCATCTTTATCATATCCTGTATTTTTCTTTTTAAGTAATCTTACTTCTTTCATACAAGAAGATAATGATTTCATAGGAATATACTGTGTCATTTGAGTTGCTTGGTCATTCATATTACCAAAAACAAACATAAGTATTACGCTAATGACTTCCATTTGCCCTCACTTTATCCTCCAGCTTTTCTGTATCTATAATTAATTTTTCTATATCTTGCTGTGCTCTTTTTATGTTTACGGTATTACTCATCATACCCTCCATTTCTTCTTGCATAGCTTCAATTTGTGTAGCCATAAATTCTATAAGCATGTCTTGTTGAGCGTCAGCGGGTAAACTACCCATTTCACCACGAGGCCATTTTATACGAAATTCCGTGTTTTTTTCGACGTCGGCAATCATCAATTTACCATTTGTCTCTATGTTATTTAGGCGTTCAATAATTCCAAAATAACTATATACACCAATTCCTACGGCCGCGAGAATACTCAAAAGGTTTCTCATAGGCATGCTGATCGCTGTATTATCCGATACTTTCATCA
>VTLG01014992.1_pt1 | contig 19052 bp, 28 predicted proteins | sample 4694571 | NCBI WGS metagenome assembly VTLG01 (sample SAMN12604809, study PRJNA352737) | marine metagenome | biome: ENVO:00000447; feature: ENVO:00000209|ENVO:00000569|ENVO:01000036; material: ENVO:00002151; isolation source: viral sequences binned using virsorter ...
GGATAGAATGGCGAGAAAAACATTTTGGCGTAAATTAATCGTAAAAGCTAGAATGTGGTGGGCAGATTTTAGAGGCCACCACGGTAAAGTTTGGGATTATGAACCTGGCGACTACTATATGGGCAGTCACAAGGGCCACAATAAACATAAAAAAAGATAATGGGTGATTTCAAAATATTGATATTGGCCTATCTCATAGGTCATAGTCCAATAGAAACTCAACAGACCTTTCAGATGGAGGGTTGGTATCAATCTATGGATGAGTGTAAACAAGAACTCCTAAAAAAGAAACCAGATGGTCGTTATGAAGTAATGAACGAGTTTGTGATTGATGGTGAGTTTCAATGGGATTGGTTGGTCGCTGGTTGTAAGAGTGATACAACAGGTGAGGAGTTTCAAGTGTTTCCAGACTATCCAAAGGGTAAACCAGAAGAATTAGAGGGTATAGATTTTAATATTGATGAAATAAGAGTTTAATTATGTATGAATTGAAAGACTATCTAAACGCTATTAATTTTAGTAAAGAAAATATATTAGACACAGGCGACATCACCTGGGAAAAGAAGTATCCACCTTACATTATAAACAAATGCCTATCAATGCATTATGATTGTATTGCTCAAGCAAATGAGATGAATGGCTTTCATTTTCTCCCAAAGAAAATACAATTTCATTTTTACATAAATAGTATCCGAAAGAGAAAACGATTTGGCGGTAAATGGTTATCATCTACCAAATTGAAGAATTTACAATATGTAAAAGAGTATTATGGCTATAGTAATGAGAAAGCAAAAGAGGCTCTCAACATATTAACAGATAAACAAATTGAAGAAATTAAGTTGTCCTTGTTTAAGGGCGGGAGAAAACAAAGATGAGTGAACAAGAAATACAATGGTCGGCTGAAAGTATGTTAGAGGTAACAATCAAACAACCAGACGACTTCCTAAAAGTTAGAGAAACTTTAACAAGAATTGGTGTAGCATCCAGAAAAGATAAAACATTATATCAATCTTGTCATATTTTACATAAACAAGGTAAATATTTTATAACACATTTTAAAGAATTATTTGCTTTAGACGGCAAAAAGGCCACATTAGTTGAGAACGATATTCAAAGACGAAATACAATAGCAATCTTATTACAAGATTGGAACCTAATAGACATTGTTGAAAAAACTAGAGTTGAGAATAAAGCGCCTTTAAGTCAGATTAAAGTATTACCATTCAAAGAAAAAAAAGAGTGGACGCTATCAGCTAAATATAATATAGGTAAAAAGGTTGAAGATAAAAAAGAAGATGGCGAAAATGGAAGTACCAAAGTTTAAAGAATTTATTACTGAGACAGATATAGGTCGTAAAGATAAGCCTATGACTATTGCTATGGTCACCGTGGCTGACTCTAAAGACCCTAAAGAAAACACAACTGCCGATCTTATACAAAAAGCGTGTAAGAAAAAAGGCATTAAGTGTATCATAGTAAATACTAAATCTACAATCATTACACAAAAAGACGAAGATAAAAATACTTTGACCGTTTATAACTATGACGGCAAAAATGGTAAACATACTTTTGTAGGTAGAGATACCGTTTGTATAGTTAGAGGTGGTGCTTTAGAAGATGAGGCAGGATTATCTTTAATATCTTCTTTTCAAAACTCACAAGCATTTATGATAAACACTAGATCAGCAATGTTAACTTGTGATAATAAACTTACATCAGCTTTATTATTTGAAAAGTATGGTCTACCAACACCTAGAACAGCATTTGTATCTAACGAGAATAATATAAAAACTGCTTTAGATAAAGTTGGTGGTAAGTTTCCTATAATTTTAAAAACATTAACTGGTACACAAGGTGTTGGTGTTATTAAGATTGAAAGTTATGAGGGTTTAGTTGCCACTTTACAGGCAATGTGGAAATTAGAGGCAGAAATGATTATACAAGAATTTATGCCTAGTGATTTTGATATTAGAACTTTTTGTGTAGATAACAAAATATTTGCTAGTACAAAAAGAACACATAGTAGTTATGACTTTAGGTCAAATACTCATAGAGGTGCTGAGGCAGAACCATATATTTTAAATAAAGAAGAAAAAGAAATAATATTAAAAGCGGCTAGAGTTTCCAGAGCTTATATGGTTGGTGTAGATCACATTATACACAAAGGTAAACCTTACATATTAGAAATTAATGGTAGTCCAGGATCAGGTGCTGATTACGAGGGTTATCAACACAAAGATTACTATTCAGATTCAGAACCATCAGGTAGAATAGACGGCGAAGAGATGATGGCCAATGTTATAGATTGGATAGAAAGTAGAGCTCATTGGGATAGACAATCACTTATAGAATGTGGTTGGTTAGAAACCGTGGATATTGAAGACATAGGTAAAGTAAGATGTAAATTTGATACAGGTAACGGTTCAAAGGCTTGTGCTTTACACGCTGATAAAATTTTAGATGACGGTAAAATAGTTAAATGGAAATATGATGGTAAAACTTATAGTAAACCTAGACACGGCACAAGTGAGGTGTTTAGATCAAATGCTACAAACGAGCCATCTGAAACAAGACCAACTATATTAATGGATATTACATTTAATGGTTTTACATATAAAGATGTTGAAGTAGGTTTAGACCAAAGACCAAGGTCTGGTTCAGATTTACTGGTAAACAGAAATTTAATGAGATTAATGAATTTGAGTGTCAACCCTAATAGAACTTTCGTATTAAGTAAAAGGTTGAGACCAATTGAAAAGAAAGGCCAACCAGATAATATAGGGTTTGCTAAGAAATAACATTGACTTTTTAGTCAAAGTATGGTATATTATAATGAATAAGGAGAAATATTATGTCAAGTGATGTTAAAATATTAAGATTATCTACTGGCGAAGATGTAATTGCTAAGGTAGGTGAAAACGATCAAGGTGTGAGTTTAAACAAAGCGTTTGTAATCATACCTCAACAATCAGCACCAGGACAACCTGTTCAGTTAATGATGTCTCTGTATAATGCTTTTGGTAAAAGTGATACCATTACATTAACAAAAGATAAGATTGTTTTTATGACCGACCCTAAAGATGAAATATTAAAATCTTACGAACAAAATACAAGTAGAATAATAAAATCACCAGGTTTAATTACAGAAACTAAAGTACCGAAGTTATAATGATTACGGTTTATTTTATGAGAGGGCAGGAAAAGATTCCTGTTCAAGTTGACGAAGGTATGTCATTGATGGAGGCGGCTAGAGATTATGCTAAAACATCAATAGATGAAATACCGGCTGATTGTTCAGGCTGTTGTGCTTGTGCTACTTGTCACGTAATTATAGATAGAAATTGGATAGATAAAGTTGGTGAGGCAGATTATGATTCTGCTGAAACAGAATTAATTGAATATGAAAAAAACTATGATCGTATGAGAAGTAGATTAGCTTGTCAAATTCAATTAGAAAAAAAACACAATGGTTTGGTGGCCCATTTACTTGATAACCATAAGTTATAGTTTCATTTTAAACACATATGAGTGTGTTTAGAGGGGGATTAGCTCAGTTGGGAGAGCGCCTGATTTGCATTCAGGAGGTCGCAGGTTCAACTCCTGTATCCTCCACCAAAATTTGTTATGAAAAAAGATATTATTGAAAGTATCATAGATGTAGGTAGTGGTTTAATTTTAGCCATACTAATACAATTATTAATTTTTCCTTTGTTTGGATTACATCCAACAATACTAGATAGTATAGGTATTGCCTTAATTTTTACGGTAGTTTCTATGACTAGATCGGCTATTTGGAGATGGTACTTTAGAAAGAGAAGAGCTTGAACTTTTATAAATCAATTATTGAACATAGAGGTAAATTACTTGTTCGTGGTATTCACGGTGGTAAAGATTACAAAGAAAAGATTGACTTTGGTCCTACTTTGTATGCTCTAACACAACAAGAAACTGAATATAAAAATTTACAAGGTCAATATCTAAAACCCATTACATTTAAAAATATAGATGGTGCTCGTAAGTTTAGACGAGAAGTTGTAACACAAAACTCACCAATTTATGGCCTTGAAAGATACCATTATCAATATATTGGCAAAGAGTTTCCTAAAAATATAGAATGGTCAAAAGAATTTATTAAAATCTTTACACTTGATATAGAATGTGGTTGTGAAAATGGATTTCCAGATGTAGAAAATCCTATTGAAGAGTTACTTTGTATTACGGTCAAAAATCAAACTAATAAACAGATCATTACTTGGGGTGTAGGCGACTTTAAAACCGATAGAGCAGATATAACTTATGTAAAATGTAAGAATGAAAAAGAACTTATATTTGAATTTATGAAGTTTTGGATTAAAAATCATCCAGATATTATCACAGGTTGGAATACTAAATTTTTTGATTTGCCTTACTTAATGAATAGAATTAAAATGGTGGCTGGCGATAAAGTGGCTAGTCGTATGTCGCCTTGGAATCTAATACAAAGAGAAGAGATACAAGTAAGAGGTAGACCTCAAACGGTCTATGACTTATATGGTATTACAAATTTAGATTACTTAGATTTATACAGATGGTTTATACCAACAAGACAAGAAAGTTATAAACTAGATTTTATTGGTAGATTAGAACTTGGTAAAGGTAAAGATGAAATGCCTTATGAAACATTTAGAGATTGGTATACAAAAGACTTTCAATCATTTGTTGATTACAATATACAAGACGTAGAAATTGTTGATGGCTTAGAAGATAAACTAGGTTTAATTGATTTATCCTTGACCGTTGCTTATGAAAGTAAAGTTAATTATGGCGATATATTTTCACAAGTTAGAGTTTGGGATACTTTAATAGCTAATCATCTATTAAAGAAAAATATATGTGTTCCTCCTAGAGAAGACCATATAAAAGAGACAAAGTATGAGGGCGCTTATGTAAAAGAACCTCAACTTGGTCAGCACAAGTGGGTTGTTTCGTTTGATATTAACTCCCTATATCCACATATTATCATACAATATAATATTTCTCCAGAAAAGATATTAGGTGTTAAATCATCTGGCGTTTCAGTTGCTAAGATGTTATCAAACAAAACACCACTTGCTCATTTAAAAACAGAGGGTGCTTGTATTACACCTAACGGTGCTATGTTTAAAAACGATAATCAAGGTTTCTTACCTGAAATGATGGAAACAATGTACAATGAGCGTGTTGTTTATAAAAAAAGAATGTTAAAAGCAAAACAACAATATGAAAGAACTAAAAATCCTGAACTAGTAAAAGAAATATCTCGTTGTCACAATATACAATGGGCTAGAAAAATTGCTTTAAACTCAGCTTATGGTGCTGTTGGTAATCAATACTTTAGGTATTATGATGTAAGACAAGCAAGTGGTATTACAACTGCTGGTCAGTTTATTATTAGATTTATAGAAAGTAAAGTTAATGAATATTTAAATAGAATATTACAAACACACGACAAGGTAGATTATATCGTGGCTTCAGATACAGATTCAATTTATGTTACACTTGACAAGTTAGTAGAAAAAACTTGTGAGGGTAAAACTAACGATCAGATATGTAATTTTATTGATAAGGTTGTTGGCAGTAGAGTAGAACCATTTTTAGAAAAATGTTTTGGTGAATTATCTGATTACACAAATGCCTTTAAGAATTGTATGGTAATGAAACGAGAAGTTATTGCCGACAAAGGTATTTGGGTGGCCAAAAAGCGGTATATGTTAAATGTACTAGATGAGGAGGGTGTAAGACTTGCTGATCCTAAATTAAAATTAATGGGTATAGAAGCTGTTAAATCTAGTACACCGCAGGTCTGTCGTGGTAAAATTAAAGAGGCGATTAAGATTATAATGTCTAAAGAGCAATCAGACTTACACAAGTTTGTGGCAGAATTTAAAAAAGAGTTTTTACAAATGAGTGCTGAACAAATATCTTTTCCTAGAAGTTGTAACAATATTAGAAAATATAAAGATAGTAATAATGTGTTTATCAAAGGCACACCAATACACGTCAAAGGTGCTTTAATTTATAATCATCAATTAAAACAATTTAATCTAGGTAGAAAATATCCTTATATACAAGACGGTGATAAAATTAAGTTTCTTAAATTACTAGAGGCAAATCCATTTAAATTTGATGTAATAAGTTATATGACAAAACTACCAACAGAATTTAAACTAGAACAATATATTGACTATGAAACACAATTTGAAAAAACATTTTTAGATCCTATGAGATTTATATTACAAGCAATAGGTTGGAAACACGAACCTACAGCAAGTTTGGAGGCATTTTTCGGATGAAAATATGGAAAAATAAAGTAGATGATTTCTTTAAGTGGATAAAAGGCACAGAGTTAGTTGAACTTGATAACATAGATGTATCAGAGGATCCTGTTAGACCTGAATTAACTTTAGGTTTTAGAATTACACACGGTAGAAAAATATTTGGCTTAAAATATAATAATGAGATAGAGGCAATTATTTGTGTAGCATTTTGTCCTGAAATACCATACACCGTAAGAGAAATGGATTATATGTCTAGGGTAGATAATGGCGAAATTGCCATAGCATATACGGTCTGGTCAAGGAAAAGAGGAGCAGGTAGAGAGATAATAATAAAATTAAGAGAATGGGTAATTAAGAATAACTATAAAAGATTGGTAACTTTATCACCACTTACACCTATGGCCACACACTTTCATATAAAGAATGGTGCTAAACAAATTAAAGTAAGTGAAGACACACAAAATTTTGAGTATAAACTATGATTACAAACTTATTACTTTTTTATTTAACAATTTTTGTATTCTTTCATTGGGGGCAAAACATAGCAAAAACACCAATAGATACTAAACTATTTTTAATTATAATGTTAGCGATATGGATATTAGCAAAAAATATAACATAATCTACGCCGATCCTCCTTGGCATTTTCAAAATTGGAATAATGCTAGTGCTCAAACAAATCCTGAGCAACACTATTCTACAATGAGTATGAAAGATATAGAAAACTTGCCTGTTGGTGATATTGCTGATACTAATTGTGTATTGTTTATGTGGTGTACCGATCCTTTATTACATAAACAAATACCTATAATTAAGAAATGGGGCTTTGAATATAAGACCGTAGGATTTACTTGGGTAAAAACTAATAAAGATAGAATTAAAAATTACTACTTCAAAGGGCCAGGTTATTGGACAAGAGCCAATACAGAAACTTGTATATTAGCAACTAAAGGAAAACCAAAAAGAGTAAGTGGTAATGTAGATAGATTGGTTGTAAGTGAAAGACGAGAGCATAGTAGAAAACCAGATAGAATCAGAAATGATATAGTTAAACTTTGTGGTGATTTACCTAGAGTAGAACTATTTGCTAGAACATCATATCCTGGATGGGATGTATGGGGAAATGAGGTAGATAAATTTAAATGACGGTAACAATAGCAATAGCTTTAAGCTTATTACCTATTATATTAATAGTAGGTTTAATGATAATGTGGAATAATGAAGACCCTAAATAAAGATCAGGCATTATATTGTGCTAAAATATTTAACGATTATTTTGGCCAGTTTAATAGAATAGATGAGTATATGAGAGACCAAAAGATGTCTCAATTAAATGATACTATCTCTGCCAGTTTACCTGGTATGGGACCTGAAACAGAAATATTTGATAACTTTGATATGAGTCCACAAGATATGGACTTTGAGATTACAGAACCAGATAATACAACATTTGACTCATATTTAAATCTAATATCTTCACACACTAATATGTCAAGTGTGCCTGGTAAAAATTTAAAAATAGGTGTAAAAGAAAAGAATACTAATAAGTGGGTAGGTTTTATTAGATGTGGCTCACCTGTAATTAATATGAAACCTCGTAACATATTATTAGGCAATGTACCAGAGTTAGTAACATTTAACAAAACTTCTATTATGGGTTTTGTAATAGTGCCATCACAACCATTTGGTTATAATTATCTTGGTGGTAAATTATTGGCTGCCATTTGTTGTAGTCATAAAGTTAGAGAAATGTTAAATAACAAATACGGTATGAACTTATCTTTATTTGAAACAACAAGTTTATATGGTAATAGTAAATCATCTAGTCAGTATGATGGTATGAAACCATATTTAAGATATAAAGGCCTAACTGATAGTGACTTTATACCTTTAATACACGGCAAACCTTTCCACGATTTATCAACATTTGTTGAAAACAATGTAGGCAAATTAGTAAAAGATGACGCCTCTAGTAGAAAATTAAAATTAACAACAGCTATTATTGGTTTAGTAAAAAGAAGTTTAGATGGTAACAATTTAGATATGTTTAATACAACTATCAGTAATGCTAAAAAACTAACAGAAAGAAAAAGATATTATACCTGTAATTATGGTATTAAGAATTATATTGATATTGTAAATGGTAAAACAAAAGAGATTATCAAAGACGATAACTACGATAAGTTTAACCTAAATAATATAATAGAGTGGTGGAAAAAGAAAGCGACCAACCGACATAATAATCTTAAAAATGATAATCGTTTGAGAAAAGAACTTGAAATATGGTCACCAAATGCTCAAATAGAAATTATCAGATGATTACAAATAAAAGTTATAAAGATTTAAAAGAATATTGGGACTTTCAAAGAAAAAAAGAATACAATAGAGAAATGGTATTTGGAATGGCAGATCAATTTGAGGGTAGAGTTTATAATGATTTTGGTATGGTAAACTTACAAGATATGAAAGAGTTATTATGGCATAGAGTTAAGGCTGAAGATTACGAAGAACCAAGAAAAGGCTGGGTGCCTGAAGACCCTAAATATAGGTTTGAGTGGGAAGGCCCTGCTCATATGCCTAAAATGAGAATGTTTGAAGATGAAAGGCCACCAAAAAGAGGAAGACCTGTGATATTGAGAGCAAAAATAGATGATAAAAGTAATTGACGATATAGTAGATATATTTGACCAAGAAATAATCAAACACCAAGTGTTGACAGAATCATATTTTCAATATTGTAGTGATATATCATATAAAGGCAATGAGCGTCAAAGAAGACCAGGATTTAAACATATATTTGATGTAGATATATTACACGATAGCATAAAAAAAGTTGTTAATAATTGTAACAAAAAAATAGGAAGAAAACCTATAAACATTAGTGACCCATTAGTAGGTGACAAGATCATAGAGGCTAGGTCTTTCTTACAATTACCATTAAATAAAGATTTTGCTGGCACAGGCGTTGATACACCACATTTAGATAGATTTGAACCACATTTAGTATTTCTATATTATGTGTGTGATAGTGACGGTGATACTATAATTTATAACTATAAAACAAAAAAAGAGGGTGATGTTCCTTTCTTTGAAGATGTAAAAGAGAAGAAAAGAATTACACCGAAACAAGGTAGAGTTGTGATATTTGATGGTATGTATTGGCACACAGCTGAACAACCTACAAAAGATATAAGATGTATTATAAATTTTAATATAAGTACCAATGGGACTTGACATTATTAATACATTGATGTATAATGATAACAATAATTTATGGAGTAATTGAATATGAATAACTTTCTAAAAGATATAATCAAAGAGACAGGTAATGAATACGCCACACTTGTTAGCGAGGGTGTTGATAGCGCTGATGTAACAAGTTTTATAGATACAGGCTCGTATTCTTTTAATGCTCTTTTATCAGGCAGTATATATGGTGGTATGCCTGGAAACAAAATTACAGCAATTGCTGGTGAGGCCGCTACAGGTAAAACATTTTTCGCTTTAGGTATTTGTAAACACTTTTTAGATACAGATAAAGACGCTGGAGTTATTTACTTTGAATCAGAAAGCGCCATTTCAAAAGATATGATTGAAGGCCGTGGTGTAGATAGTAAAAGAATGGTAATAGTGCCAGTTGCTACGGTACAAGAGTTTAGAGCACAATCAATAAAAATTATAGACAAATACTTAGAACAACCAGAGGCAAGTAGAAAACCTTTAATGTTTGTATTAGATAGTTTAGGTATGTTATCTACTACAAAAGAAATGGAAGATACGGCTGCTGGTAAAGAAACAAGAGATATGACTAGATCACAAATAGTCAAATCTACTTTTAGAGTTTTAACACTTAAATTAGGTAAAGCAAATATACCTATGATAATGACCAATCACACCTATGATGTAATTGGTTCTATGTTTCCACAAAAAGAAATGGGTGGCGGTTCAGGTTTGAAATACGCTGCTTCATCAATCATCTATCTTGGTAAAAGAAAAGAAAAAGACGGTACAGAGGTAGTTGGTAATATTATTCATTGTAAAAATTATAAATCACGGATAACAAAAGAGAACGCTCAAATAGATGTAAGACTTACATACAAACAAGGACTAGACAAATATTATGGTCTGTTAGAACTTGGCGAACAAGCAGGTGTATTTAAAAAAGTATCTACAAGATATGAAATGCCTGATGGTTCTAAAGTTTTTGGTAAGTCAATCAATACTGAGCCAGAAAAATATTTTACAAAAGAGGTATTAAACAAGATTGATGAATACGCCAAAAGAAAATTCTCCTACGGATCAGACGAAGAGTAAAAGATATATCTTTGCTCAAAGACAAGGTGATGACTTTAGTTGTATAAAGTTATTAGAGGGCCAATACGAGGGCATTATCTATAAGTATAATCAAGTTAAATTCTCAACAACAGAGAATGCTGATGGTCAGATACCTTTAAAATTTACTTATGACATTATGGCCAACCCTAATAAAGAAGATGTAAAATCAGATGACTTTAGAAATTACATTGGCGACATATTAGTTGAGTGTGTTGAAGAACAATTAAATAATGGTACTTTTAAATTAGATGACAAGTAACGAAAGAATAGAAATTACAATACTACGAAACTTCTTTTTCAATGAAGATTTTACTAGAAAAGCTTTGCCTTTTGTAAAATCAGATTACTTTACAAATAGAACTGAAAAATTATTATATGAGGAAATCTATACCTTTGTTGAGAAGTATAAAAATTTACCTACAAAAGAAACCATATTAATTGAACTTAATAGAAGAAAAGATATTAACGATACTGAACTACAATCATTAAAAGATTTATTGAATACATTATCTAATGATGAAACAGATTTACAATGGCTATTAGATACAACCGAAAGATTTTGTAAAGATAGAGCGGTACATAATGCTGTACTATCAGGTATTAAAATATTAGATGGTAAAGATAAACAAAAACAACCAGAGGCCATACCAAGTATATTAAGTGAGGCATTAGCTGTAAGTTTTGATAATCATATAGGGCACGATTATATTGGTGACGCTGAAAATAGATTTGAATGGTATCATACAAAAGAAAAAAGATACAAGTTTGATTTATCTTTCTTTAATAGAATTACAAAAGGTGGTATACCAAGTAAAACATTAAACATTGCTCTTGCTGGCACAGGTGTTGGTAAATCTTTGTTTATGTGTCATTGTGCTAGTCATTTTTTAAATGAAGGACTAAATGTGTTGTATATTACTTTAGAAATGGCCGAAGAGAGAATTGCTGAAAGAATAGACGCTAACTTATTAGATGTAACTATTGATGATTTACACTCAATGCCTAAACAATTATATGATGATAAGATGAATAGGTTAAGAGGTAAAACTGCTGGTAAGTTAATCATTAAAGAATATCCAACTGCCTCTGCTCATAGTGGCCATTTTAAATCATTAATAAATGAACTAGCCTTAAAGAAAAGTTTTAAACCAGATGTAGTCTTTATTGACTATTTAAATATATGTGCTTCAAGTAGATTTAAAGGCGGTAATATATCATCTTATTTTTATATTAAAGCAATCGCTGAAGAATTAAGAGGTTTAGCTGTAGAACATAATGTACCTATTTTTAGCGCCACACAAACAACAAGAACTGGTTATGTATCAACTGATATTGGTTTAGAAGATACATCTGAAAGTTTTGGTCTACCTGCTACTGCTGACTTTATGTTTGCCTTAATGTCTAATGAAGAATTAGAATCACTAGGTCAAATGAAAGTAAAACAATTAAAAAATAGATATAATGACCCAGCAATTAATAGAGCATTTATTGTAGGTGTTGATAGAAGTAAAATGAGATTATATGATGTAGAAAATGTAGCACAAAATATAGTAGATAAAAACCAAACAAAAGAGGAAGAGAATTATCCTACACCAGAGTCGGCGTATGAAAAATTTTCAGATTTTAAAATTTAATGGCATATAAATTTAAAGCAGATAAAATAAGAGCTAATAAAGTATATTATTTAAATCATAAAGATGAACTAAAAAAAAAGGCTGTAGATAGATATTTTAAAAATAGAGATGAAGTATTATTACAAAAGAGAGAAAAATACCGAAACAATCCTAATTTTAAAGCAAGTAAAAGAGCATACGCACTTAGAACTAAGTATGGCATAACTAATGAAGATTATGATAAATTAGTAGAGAAACAAAACAATTGTTGTGATATATGTGGAAAAAGTAGAAGTGAATTTGAAAAAGAATTTTTTATAGACCACGATCATACAACTAAAAAAGTAAGGGGCTTACTATGTCTATGGTGTAACACGGTTATAGGTTTTGCTAAAGACAATATTGAAACACTAAAAAATGCTATAACTTATTTAAAAAAACATAAACAAAGTGAGGAAAAAATATGTCAAAATTTGTGACATTTAAAAACGCAAATCCACCTTATGAAGGCAGACCAATTCTAATTAATACAGATCATATAATATCTGTTTACGAAGATTTGACAGCTGATAAAAAGGTGGCTCTATGGACAAAAGATAACTTTTGGCACGTAGAAGATACGATAGAAGAAGTGTACGATAAACTAGGTTTAGAATACAAAAGAGATAAAAAGGAGATACAATGATACCAGGAACACTATTTAATATACCAATGTGGTCTCTGCCTACCTTAAATTTTTCTAAAAAGAAAAAAAAATTAGAACAATTAGTAAAAGCTTTTCCAGAAACTAAAACTGGATTACAGGCATTTTACACAAATAGACAAAGAGATAGAACAGGTTTTGGTGAGGCATTTACAAATATATTGGCTGATGAATTTGATATGTTGTCAAAGAGAATAAAAAAAACTATAATGCTTGAGGATATATGGAGTGTATCATATAAAAAAGGTGATTATCATACACCACACGACCACGGTACAATAGGCCTATCTGGTATATTATACTTAAATATGCCTAAAGACGCACCTGTCACACAATACATACAGCCTTGGAACGATTGGAACTCAGATAGAACAATTTATTTACCAATGCCTGTTAAAGAAGGTGACATAGTTGTATTACCAAGATTTATTAGACACTTTACAGAACCGTCTAAATCTAAAAAAATTAAAAGAGTAATTAGTTGGGATATGAACTTACAAAATGGTTAAGAAACAAAAAGTAAAATTTCATAAAGGCGATAAAAGGCCTGGAACACACCAATTTACTTTATCATATACTAAAAAAATGATAAAGAAAAGAAAGAATATTTACTGGCAAGTCATAGAAAAACCAACAAAAAATATTGTATGGGAAGGCTTCTTTGAAGAAGACGCTCATAAATTAGTTAAGTTTCAGAATAAGAATAAGGTATGGCAAGTTAATGGTGGCATACCAAGATTTCTCTGGACAAGAGTTTAGTCTTATAAATATAATAAACAATTGATTTATATGGAAAAAGTGATTAAATTTATGGATAAAATGAGAGAGAAATGTTTAGTTTTAAAGGATTTTTTACAAAGGAAAAGAATACACATTTAGAACACCTAGAAGACGACATAATAAATCGTGGCTCTAAAGGTGGTCGTAATGCTATAAACTTCCTAAAATCAGTACGAAATATGCTTGCTGGGTCCTCTGGCAAGAAAGTCAATATGTCCGTCAAATGGGACGGAGCACCAGCTATAATTTGTGGTACTAATCCAGAAAACGGCAAGTTTTTTGTAGGTACAAAATCTGTATTTAATGTTAATGCTAAAATTAACTATACAACAGGTGACATAAGAAAAAACCATAGCGGTGAATTAGCAAACAAACTTTCAATAGCTTTAAGAGAACTAGCAAAACTAAAAATCTCTGGCATTTTACAAGGTGATTTTTTATTCTCAAAATCAGATTTAAAAACTGATAATATTGATGGCGAGAATATGATAACTTTTACACCTAATACTATTACATACGCCGTACCTGTAAACTCAAATATAGGTAAAAGAATAAGAAGAGCAAGAATGGGTATTGTGTTTCATACTTCTTACTCGGGCAAAACAATGAAAAGTTTAAAAGCAGGTTTCGGTACGGTATCAAGCCGTTCTGGAATATCTTCCGTGTTTTTAGCTGACGCTGCTTACAGAGATGTAAGCGGCTCTGCTAAATTAACAAAATCAGAATTATCAACCTTTGACGCTAGAATTAGAATGGCTGAAGGCTCTTTATTAAAAGCAGGCCCTATGTTAGATACTATGAATGTGTCAGATAGTTTATCTGTCGGCTTTAGATTAAAAGCTTTCTTTAATCACTATATTAGAAATACAAGTGGCCATATGGCAAAAGTAAAAACACTTGTTGAAATGTTTAGTGAGTATTACGAAAACTTTTTACAATCAGAAATAGACGCTAGAAAAACAGAAACAGGTAAACAAAAATATAGAGACTTATTAAAAACAAATATGAACTTTATAAAAAGAAATAAAAATAGTCTATACTTTGCCATAGCTTCACACGTTACTTTACAAAATGCTAAAAATTTTTTAGTAAGTAAGTTAAGTGAGATACAAAGTATTGGTCATTTTTTAAGAACACCAAATGGTTATAGAGTAACGGCACCTGAGGGATTTGTTGCTGTTGATAGAGCCGCTGGTGCTGTAAAGTTAGTAGATAGATTAGAATTTAGTAGAGCAAACTTTACAGCTGAGAAAGATTGGGTAAAAGGATAATGAAAAAATTAAATCAAATATTAGCAGAGGGCGTTTATGATCCTGGTATATTTAAGGCTTTCTTTTTAGCAGGTGGGCCTGGTTCTGGTAAGACTTTTGTAACTAAATCTGCTTTTGCTGGCACAGGTTTAAAAGTTGTAAACTCTGATACTATATTTGAAAGAGGTTTGAAAAAAGCAAACTTATCTTTAAAAATGCCAGATGAAGAGGAATATTTTAGAAATGTAGTTAGACAAAGAGCTAAGTCAACATCAGCCACACAGTTAGACACTTATATGGAAGGCAGATTAGGTTTAGTTATAGACGCCACAGGCAGAGATAAAAATATAATACAAAGACAACACGCTATGCTTACAAATATTGGCTACGATAGTTATATGATATTTGTAAACACAAGTTTAGATGTGGCTTTAGAAAGAAATAAAAATAGACCTAGATCAATACCAGAATACATTGTTACTAATAGTTGGAATGGTGTTCAAGCAAACATAGGTCAGTTTCAAAGAATTTTTAGTCCTAATAAAATGTTAATTTTAGATAACAATAGAAGTGAAAAAGAATTAGTATCACAAACATTAAATCAAGCTGCCAAATTTATTAGAAGTAGATTAATGAGTAAACCAGATAACTATATTGCTAAACAATGGATAGCAAAAGAAATACAGGCAAAAAGAAGAATATGATAGGTTTTAAAAAATTTATGAATTTAACGGCACAGAAAAAGTGTCCACCAGGTTTTAGGTTTGATGAAAAACTAAAAGTATGTGTGCCAAAAGGCCAAGGTAGATATTATGGTGCTTATGGTTTTGGTGTTGCTAAAAATCAAAATACTTCAGGTGAAGTTGAAAATGGTGAGACAGAAAACGGTAACGCTGATACAGGTAATTTATCAGGTAACGGCAAAGGTAATGGTGGTAACGGAGGCAACGGCGGTAATTAATGAACTTTAAAGATTACATATTCAGTCATTTAAAAAAAGAGGCAGTTATTGATATACCTCGTAGAACATATGCTAAAGGTGTATTTGATGAGGCCGATACAGATAATCCAAAATTAAAAGATAGTGTAAAGTCTATGATAGATAATATACTAACAAAGATTGAAGACGCTGAGGGTTATTCAATAATTAAAACAGGTTTAATAGGATCAATATTAACTAAAAGATACAGAGATGACGCCGATTTGGATATCAATGTATTGTTTAGTGTGCCACCTGAAAAACAAGAAGATGAAAGATTAAGACTATCTAAAAAATATTTAGCGGCTGCTTCACCAGTTAAGATACAAGGTCAAAAAATACCAGGCACAGAGCATCCTGTAAACTTTTATTTTATTACAGATAAACAAACTTATGATGAGCAAGAAACTAAAGCTGACGCTGTATATGATATAGAAAATAATCAGTTTGTAAAAAGACCTGAAGACTTTACTTTTGATCCAGAATTATATGTAAATGACTTTAATAAAAAAGTACAAGAATTAGATGTAGTAAAAGGCGAACTAAAAAGAGATATTATAGATTACAACGAATTAAAAGGCCTATCAACAGATGATGTATTAAATTTACAAGATAAAATTAAAGATAAGCTAGAAGAGATAGAACAAAATTTAGAGGACATTGTTAAAATAGGTGATGGTGTTGACGCTGAAAGAAGAGCAGCCTTTGATAGTGATATGTCACCAGATGAGATTAGACAATACGGTATTAAAAATAGGTTACCAAAAGCTGTTGTTTATAAGATGTTAGAAAAATATCACTATTTAAAATTTTACAAATATTGTAAAGAAATATTAGAAGATGGTAAAGTATCAGATGATGAGATAAAAGATTTAGAAACACACGAGCAAAGAGAGGGTAACTCTGTAGCATTTACTTTTGGTAGATTTAATCCGCCAACAATCGGCCACGAAAAACTAATTAATAAAGTGGCTCAACAACCTACTGATAGATACTTTATATATTTAAGTAGATCACAAGACAAAAGTAAAAACCCATTAACACCTAGAGATAAATTAAGTGTTATGAAACAAATGTTTCCTAGACACGCTAGAAATATTGTAATTAACCCTACAAATATGGTTTTAGATTTAGCTACAGATTTGTATAACAAAGGATTTACAAAAATTATTATGGTGGCTGGTAGTGATAGAACAAGAGAATTTGAAGGTATTTTAAAAAGATATAACGATAAAAGAAATAGACACGGCTATTATAACTTTGATAAGATAGATGTTGTGTCAGCAGGCGAAAGGGATCCTGACGCCGAGGGCGCTACAGGTATGAGCGCTAGTAAGATGAGAGCAGCTGCTGAAAAAGGAGATATAACTTCTTTTAAATTAGGTTTGCCAACATCTTTTAAAAATAAAGCAGATGATTTAATGAAAAAAGTTAGAAAAGGTATGAACTTAGCTGCCGCTTATGGTGGTTTAGGTCAAGTACACGGTGTTGGTTATAAACCGGTTGCTAACTTAAATGAATACGAACAAAATCAAATTAGAGATTTATATGTTAGAGAAATGATCTTTAACATTAACGATAAAGTAGATTATGTAAAAGAAGACATACAAGGTACCGTAAAAAGAAGAGGTACAAATTATGTCGTAATAGAAGATAATAACAACAATTTACACAAAGCGTGGATATGGGATTGTTTACCTGTAGCCGCCGATAGAGAGGTAGAAGTGAGAGAATATGACACAAATGTTGACTATGGCTTTACAGCAGTTGACAGAATAGAAGAAGACTTGGATGCTCAACCACAAGATAAAGATGTTAAGAAAAAGAAAGGCACACAGCCTAAAAAATATTACAAACAATTATCTAAAGATGTAAAAGACAAAAGAGCAGACCACTTTAAGAAACAAGATACTACAAAAGGGCCTTATAAGGCAGCGCCAGGCGATAAAGGTGCTAAAACTAAACCATCAATTCACACTAAGAAATTTAAACAAATGTATGGTGAAATGATGAATGAAAAAGGGCCTTGTTGGTCAGGATACAAACAAGTAGGTATGAAAACTAAAAATGGTAAACAAGTGCCTAATTGTGTGCCTGAATCAATGTCTTTAGAAGACGCTAAAAAAGTAGAGGGTTATGTACAAGAATCATATGAGATAGGTGCTGATTACGCTAATCATACAAAAGAAATAACTCCAGGTGAGAAACCAGACGCTAAACCAGTTGACGCTAAAGATAGAGGAAAACCTGAAGATAACATTAAAAAAGAAGATGTTGAAAAATGGGCTTTTTCAGATGAAACAATAGATAAATATAAGAAAAGATACGCCGAGGAGTGGCGAAAGAAACTGGACGAAGTAGTCCAAAGAATGTTGGATAAACTATAATGGTCAGATCATTTAAAGCGTATGATAATATAGATGAGGTATGTGATAAGGTTATTTTTGAACACGAGGCTGAGGGTTTACAAGAGGCTGAGTATCAAGGTAAAAAAGTAAAATTAAATGATCCTATTAGAGGCGGTTCTAAAAAATTTTATGTTTATGTTAAAGACGGTGATAAAGTAAAGAAAGTATCTTTTGGCGATACAACAGGTCTATCAATTAAGAGAGACGATCCTGCTAGAAGACGAAGCTTTAGAGCAAGACATAATTGTGATAATCCAGGACCTAAAACAAAAGCACGATATTGGTCTTGTTATCAATGGAGAGCAGGAGCAAAGGTAGATAACTAATGAGTAAAAGTTTTAGACAATTTAAAAAAGGCGACTATGGTCTAAATGAGGCCAAAGCTAGTCCAACAAACTTACAATATTTAAGAGCAAAACAAGCTAGTAATAATCATTTTGAAGTGAGAAGATATATAGCAAAAGAAATTTTAAGAGACACTACTTTAGCAGCTTCTTACACAGCGCTTGAAATGATACACGATAAGTATGGTAGAATTATTGGTAATGACGCTATACAATTGAGACAGAGATTAGAACAAATGTTAAAACAAGATATTAAAAGAAAAGTCCTAAATTGGGATGATGTTTGGAGCACACTATAATGGCTAGATATAGAACAAATATGGCTGAACTTTTAAAGAAAGTAC
>VTLG01001897.1_pt1 | contig 19050 bp, 24 predicted proteins | sample 4694571 | NCBI WGS metagenome assembly VTLG01 (sample SAMN12604809, study PRJNA352737) | marine metagenome | biome: ENVO:00000447; feature: ENVO:00000209|ENVO:00000569|ENVO:01000036; material: ENVO:00002151; isolation source: viral sequences binned using virsorter ...
CTGAAGAAATTCAAAAGGTAGAAAGAGCAGAGCCAGATGCTTTAAAAACAGGTGACTTTGTATCTTGGAACGCTAGTGGAGGTCGAGCTAGGGGAAAAATTACAAGAATTGTACGCGATGGAAAAATTGATGTTCCTAGCAGTTCTTTTGTAATTAACGGCACTCCAGAAGACCCTGCGGCTTTAATACAGGTTTATAGAGATGGTGAGTCTACAGATATATATGCAGGGCATCGATTTTCAGCACTTACAAAAATTGCCGATATTAGAACGATTGATGCTGGAGATAAGTTTGAGCGTAAAGAAGTTACGGACTTCAAAAATGTAAAATCCAGAACATTTGAGTTTCCATTTAGCTCTGAATATCCTGTTAAGAGATATTTTGGTAACGAAGTGTTAAGCCACGATGAGGGCGCAGCAGATTTATCTCGACTAAACGATGGCGGTGCTGTCTTGTTTAATCACGATATGAACAAACCCATAGGGGTAGTGGAAAGTGCGGAAATTGATCCTACAACCAAACGCGGATACGCTAAAATTCGCTTCTCACGCAATAAATTCGCTTCTGAGGTCTTAGAAGACGTTAAAGATGGTATTTTACGCGGAATTTCTTTTGGTTATCAAATAAATGATATGGAAGAAATGGAAGATGGGATGCGAGCAACTAATTGGTCGGTTCACGAATTATCGGTTGTAACAGTTCCAGCAGACCCAACAATTGGTATTGGTAGAAGTTTGATCGAACCCTCACAAGGTAATAGTATTAATATAGAAGATAAATCTCCTGTCGAAGAGATTAATTCTGCGGTTGAATCCGCATCACCCTCGGTTCGCACTATGGAAGAATCAACTAAAGAGACTGCGGTTGATACGGCTAATGAAGCCGTAGAGATCGACATCAAGGCCGAAGTACAACGTGCTATTGATGAAAACAATGCTCGTACAGCATCAATCACTTCATTATGTCGTGAGTTTGGGAAGTATGGAGCAGAAGAGCTTGCTGACACACTTATAAAGGGTAATAAAACACCCGAAGAGGCAAAAGCAGCAATCCTCGATCTTGTTAAAAACAAGGCAGAGGTTCGTAATACACCTATTCGTTCTACTGACATGGCAACAAATGAAGTTGGCTTAGACCAAAAAGAAATTAAGCGTTTCTCTTTCTTAAGAGCATTAAATGCTTTAGCAAATCCTACAGATCGTCAAGCTCAAGAAGCAGCAGCTTTTGAGAGAGAAGTATCTGAGGAAGCTTCAAAAAGATATGATAAGCCAGCAAATGGCATCTTAGTTCCTAATGAAGTTTTAAAAAGAGACTTAAACGTAGGTACAGCAACTGCTGGTGGTAACTTAGTTCCAACAGAATTACTTGCTGGATCATTTATTGACATTCTTCGTAAAAGAATGGCTGTGATGGCTACTAACCCAACAATGCTTACTGGATTGTCTGGAAACGTAGCAATACCTAGGATGACATCTACATCGACTGCGTATTTCGTAGGTGAATCTGGCGCTCCAACAGAAAGTCAGCAAGCTTTTGATCAGGTCAACATGACACCTAAGACAGTTGGTGCATTTGTTGATTATTCAAGAAGATTATTACTTCAGTCATCAATTGATGTAGAAGCAATGATTAGAGATGATATTGCAAAAGTTATTGCTACTAAGTTAGATAACGCAGCGATTTATGGTTCTGGTAGTTCTAACGAGCCATTAGGTATCAAAGACACTACTGGCGTAGGAACACAGACAATCAGTACATTCGGTACTTTTGCTGAGTACATCGGAATGGAAACAGACGTTGCAGCAGCTAATGCTGATGTAGCTAATATGTTCTACTTAATTAATGCTTCTGCTAGAGGTGCTTTGAAGTCAACAGAAAAAGCTTCAAACACAGCGCAGTTCGTGTTTGAGAACAATGAAATTAATGGCTATCCAGCTATTGTTTCTAACCAACTTGCAAACAATGATGTTCTCTTTGGAGACTTCTCACAGTTTGTAATCGGTATGTGGTCTGGTTTGGATCTAACAGTAGATCCTTATGCAAATGCAACTGCTGGTAGTGTAAGAATCATTGCATTACAAGATGTCGATTTCGGCGTTAAACAGCCTGGTGCATTCTGTTTCGGAACATAATATGAAACTTAAATTGCTACGCTCAATAATGATTGCTGGAGTTCCAACGGACTCTGGCTCTCTTGTTGATGTGGAGCAACATACTGGTGAGTATTTGATTGCTGTTGGTAAAGCAGAACTTGTTGTTGAAACTTGTGAAGCACCTACGCCCAGTACAGAACCAGTTGTTGAGCCGGAGGATACTTCTGAAGACAAGCGTGATTTTTCTCAAATGACAAAATCACAACTTGAAACTTATGGCAGAAGTATTGGTCTTGAGCTTGATAGAAGACACAACAAAGCTGATCTAATTGCAGAATTAGAGCAGTATATTTCTTAGGAGGAAACTTAAAATGTCTGTTATCCAACAGAACTTAGAAAAATTAACTGTTGTTGCTGGTGTTGCTACTGCTGCTGTAACAAGCACAGCTACATCAAGCGCAATAGATTTACTTGAATACGATGGCGATGTGATGCTAATTCTGGATAGTGCTGCTGGTGGTGGTTCTTCTCCAACATTAGATATAAAACTCACCGAATCAGACGAGACAGGTGGTACATACACAGATTTATCTGGTGCTACTTTTACTCAAGTAACTGGTTCTGCTTCAATGCAAACACTTGCAATCAACAAAGATTCAAGCAAGCGTTTCATTAAGATTGTGCAAACAATTGGTGGCTCATCACCAACATTTACTTTTAGCATCAATTTAATTGGTCTTAAAAAGTACGGCTAAATATATAGCCCTCCTATGAGGGCTTTTTTTTTCTTATGGCTTTTACAGAAGATATAAATACATTCTTTGGAGATTTTTCTGATGATGTCGTATATCTAGGTGCAATCTATAAAGGTATATTAGAACAACCTGACGAGCTTATTGCTGATGGTGTTGTCTTAACTACAGATTACGAATTAACAGTTAAAAATAGTGAATTAGGATCTTTAACTTTTGATACAGAAATTGATGTAAGTGATGTTACATATAAGGTAAGAAATGTAAGAAAGATAGATGATGGTACATTATGTAAAATCTCATTAACTAAGAAGTGATATGGCAACAAAAAGAGAACAAATATTGGCAGCAATAAAAACTAATCTTGCTAATACTACAGGTGTTGGCACAAGAATTTATCGTTCTAGAGTAGAAGCTTTAACAAGATCAGAAACTCCAGCATTAATACTTGAGCCAATAAGTGATACTCCTCAAGATACACAAAGTTTTAACGATAAAGTTACTTGGGAATTTAAAATAAGAATATCTGTTGTAGCTAGAGGATCAGTACCTGATAATGTTGCAGATCCAACAATAGAAAGCTTACATACAAAAGTAATGACTGATCCTTCAGTTGGCGGTTTAGCATTAGACGTAAGACCATCCACAACTTCTTTTGAATTATTAGAAGCTGATGAACCGGCAGGGGTTATTTCGTGTGAATTTGATATTGAATATCGAACTTCATATAACAGTTTAACTACATAATATTTATGTAATATGAACCCTAACAACCCTGACCGATTATTATGAGTAATGAAAACCAAGGTAAAGGTGGAACTTTTCTTCTTGACCCAGAAACAGGAGAAGTTACCCTAATCCAACAAACTATTGATCCTGATACATCAACTGAGGTAAAAACTGATGGCACTACTGACAAGAAAAAGAGTAATTCTCGTAGAAGCCGAAAGTAGCTACGGCACAGACCCTGGTATGGCATCTGCTGATGCTGTTCTTGTAAGAGATTTATCTATAACACCACAATCTAGTGATGTTGTTAGTAGAGAACTTATAAGACCATACTTAGGAGCATCAGAACAGCTACTCGCTAATACAAGAGTCGAGTGTACATTTGCTGTTGAATTAGCCGGATCGGGGACAGTTGCTACTCCTCCAAGATATGGAGATGTACTTAAGGCGTGTGGGCTTTCTGAGACAGTTGTCGGAAGTACATCAGTAACTTACGCCCCAGTATCAAGTAGTTTTAGTTCTGTAACTATCCACTACAACATCGATGGCGTAAGACACAAAGTAACCGGAGCAAGAGGAACTGTTGAGTTGTCAGCCGAAGTTGGTCAAATTCCTGTTCTGAATTTCACTATGCAGGGCATATATGTAGCTCCTGATGATAGTGCGTTACCAACAGTTACATATGGTAATCAAGATGAGCCTCTCATCTTTAAGAATGGAAACACAACTAGTTTTCAGTTATTGTCATATGCCGGTGCTTTACAATCTGTAAGTTTTGATCTTGGTAATGAATTAATCTATCAAGAGCTTGTAGGAGGCACAAAACAGGTACTTCTAGTTGATAGACAGGCTTCTGGATCTGTAACCATACAAGCACCAACAATTGCACAGAAAGACTTCTTTGCTGCCGCTTTAGTAGATACTTCATTAGGTAATTTACAATTTACTCATGGAACTACTGCCGGTAATATTGTTCAATTCTCCTCCACCAAAGTTGACATAGGCGATGTTAATTATGGTGATATCGATGGCATTGCTAGTTTAGAGATTCCATACACATTAGTGCCTAGCACATCAGGTAACGATGAGTTCAGCCTTATCTACACTTAACGAATGTTGACTTTGCCGCTAGAGTGTAGAAGTATATTTATTTCTACACTTTATGGCTTTTGTAAGAAAAAAGAACAAAACATTTAAATGGCCTGTTGTTGTTCGTGAACCAAGTGAAAATGACGCTGGGGTTTTTGAGGAAAGCGAATTTATTGCTGTTTTTAAAAGATTAAAAGTAAGCGAGTATCAAAAAGCAGTTGAAGATAAAACAGAATTTGAGATGATGAAAATGATGCTTGTAGGTTGGGAGGGTATGAAAGAAGAAGATGGTCAAGACATTCCTTTTAACAACCAAAATCTAAAAGATATGATGGAGGACTCTTACTGGTTAAAAGCAGTTTCTAGTTCCTATACGGCATCCTTAATAGATGAAAAAGTAAAAAACTAAAAGAGGCAGTTCTTTATTGGTTAGATTCTGGAAAGGAAGTAATTGACCAAACACAAGATGATGCAAAAGCATTTGGCCTAGAACTGCCGCAAGAAAAGAAAAAAGAAAAAGATTTTGAGGTTTTAGAAGACAACTGGGATGCATTAATGATCTTTTGTAATATGCAGACACAATGGACTACTTCTTTTGGTGGTTTAGTAGGATTAAAATATGAGGTACTTCTTATGCAAGGTGGTATGTTTGACCTTTACAATATTACAGAAAGGTCTAAAATTTTAGAAGAGATTCAAATCATGGAAGTTACTGCCTTGAAAGAATTAAATAAGGAAAATAAATAATATGGCAGATACAGTAACAGTAGTTGGTATACAATTTGAAACTTTTAAAGATGCTAAAGTCAAGAAAGCATTTAGACAGTTAGGAAGAGAAGTTGGCACTTTAAAAAAGAGTTTTGGTAGCTTAAGTAGTAAACAATTACAACAAGTAAAAACACAATTATTAGCCGTCAATAAAGCAACTGGAACTAGTATTAATAGTATGCAACAGCAGAAAATTGCTTTGCAGGGTTTGCGTAATATGGCTGATGTTACAGGCTTAGAGTTTAAGCAATTAACAAAAGATATCTCGTTATTAGATGCAAAAATGAGACAAGCCGCTGCTGGTGGTGGCGCTGGTGGTTTAAAAGGTAGATTAAAAGGATTTGCAAAAGGTGCTGGAGCTATTGCGGCTGGTGGTATTTTTGGAGGCCCAGAAGGTGCAATTGGTGGTGCAATTGGTCTTAGCGTGGGTGGCCCTGCTGGAGCGGCTGTTGGTGCTGCGATCGGCGCACAAGTTGGAATGGTGCGTCAACAAATTGCTGGGTTAGCTGAATATTCTGCATCACTTGCATTGCAAAGGAAAGCATTAAGATTAGTTATAAATGACACAAACCAATACAATCAATCACAAAAATTCTTACTTCAAACATCAAGAGAATTAGCGATACCACAGGAGGTAATCACAAGACAATTTACTTCTTTAACTGCATCAGTTGTTGGTGCTGGTCAATCAGTAGCAGACTCAGAAAAAGTCTTCCAAGCGATTGCCGCTGGTATTAGAGGTACTGGTGGAAACTTAGAAGACATGAAAGCCGCTATGCGAGCAACTAGTCAGGTCTTCTCAAAAGGTAAAGTAAGCGCCGAAGAATTGAGACAACAGTTGGGTGAAAGATTACCTGGCGCATTTACTTTATTTGCTACGTCAATGAACAAAACGCCAGCAGAATTGGATAAGGCATTAGAGCAAGGAAAAGTTACTCTTGAAGACTTTATGGGTTTTGCAGATCTTCTATTTAAAAAATATGGAGAAAACGCAAAAATTCTTGCACAAGGCCCAGAAGCTGCTGGTGACAGATTAACAACAGCAACATCTGAACTTAAAGACGCAATAGGTAAAGCTATTACACCAATTGGAGCTTTGTTTCAAGGATCATTTTCTGAAATAGTTGTTGCTATTACTAATTCTGAGGGTGCGATGAAAGCAATAACACATACTTTAAAAGGTATAGGTCTTGCTGCTTTTGTTACTGTTGAAGGTGTGAGATTTCTAATTAGAACATTAGTCGATTTAGCTAAAATACAAATGGCGATTGTTCAGTTGGATTTCAAAAAAGCAATTGAAATTGCCAGAAAAGGCTTAGAAGATACATCTAATCAAGCTAAAAAGAATCTAGAAAGATTTAAAAACCTTTATAATATTGGCCCAGATGCTATTCCTCCTGATGGAACAGCAGATGGAACAGGAACAGGGGATGGAACAGTAGATGGCACAGGGGATGGCGCAGGGGATGGCGATAAAGAATTAGGTGGGATAGCGCAGGGTGCGCAAAAATATTTCAGTACAATCAAGAGCTTCGCAGAAGAAACTGGAGAGGTTGTTGCTAAAGCATTCCAAGGAATGGAAGATGCACTTGTTAAGTTTGTAATGACAGGAAAATTAAATTTTGCTGATTTAACAAGATCAATATTGGCTGACATGGCAAGGATTGCGATTAGACAAGCGATAATGAAACCATTTACAGGATTTATAGAAGGTCTATTTAGTGCAAACGGAAACGCATTTGCAGCTAATGGTGTTGTCCCATATCGCAAAGGAGGCGTTGTCAATTCACCAACATATTTTAAATATGGAGGATCTAATCTAGGCATCATGGGAGAAGCTGGCCCGGAGGCAGTCATGCCGCTGAAACGTGGTCGTGGAGGTAAGTTAGGAGTTATTGCACAGGGTGGCGGTGGTGGTAATATAACTGTAAATGTTGATGCTTCTGGCAGTTCTGTTGAGGGGGATGGCGATGGTAGCCGTCAACTTGGAGAAGTAATAGCAGCAGCAATACAAGCAGAATTACTACAACAAAAACGACCAGGAGGTATTCTTGCATAATGGCAACTTTTCCAGATATCGAGGCGAGTTTCCCAGTTAGAAAGATATCAAAGCCAAATACAAGAACAGTTAAGTTTGGTGATGGATATGAACATCGTTTATTATTTGGATTAAATCAAAATCCTAAAGTATTTAATTTAACTTGGAAAAATATATCAGAGACAGATTCAGATACTATCGAGACATTCCTTGATGCTCGTGCTGTAGATAGCGAAAGTTTTACATATACACCACCTAATGAACCAAGTGCCATGCAATTTAAATGTACTGATTGGAGTAAGCTTATGGATTATCCTTCTAGAGCAACAATACAAGCAACTTTTACTGAAGTCTTTGAACCAACTTCTTAATGGCTACTGTTTGGACTGCTAGTACTAGCTTATCTGTTGGCAATATTATTGCGCCTACATCTGCAAGCGCTGGTTTATTTTTTAAAGTAACAGTAGCTGGAACTACTGGATCTTCTGAGCCTAGTTGGGCTACATCTATTGGAGAAACTGTATATGATAATGATGTTAGATATGTTTCTTTTAGTGCTACTTTTAATGACTTACAACCAATAAACCCAAGTGCAATAATCGAGTTATTTACTTTAAAATTAGATAATACCCTACATGGTGCTACTACTGTTTATAGATTTCATGCTGGAAGCAATATGAATTTAAATGGAAAAATAGTTTGGGCTGGAAATGAGTATCTAAGATTCCCAATACAAATCTCTGGTTTTGCCTTTCAAAATGGACAAATTCCTCGTCCAAAATTAGTAGTTAGTAATGCATTAGGAACAATTTCAGCAATACTTTTAACAGTAAATGAGACAACTACTGGAAATGATCTAACAGGAGCTACTGTTACAAGAATACGAACATTAGCAAAATTTTTAGATGCAGCTAATTTTTCTGGAGGAAGTAATCCATATGGAACACCAGACCCTACAGCCGAGTTTCCACAAGAAATATATTCTATAGATCGTAAAGCAACAGAAACAAGAGAAATTGTTGAATTTGAACTAGCCTCTGTGCTTGATTTAGTTGGAATTACTTGTCCTAAACGACAATGCACAAGGGCTGAGTTTCCTTCTATAGGTACTTTTGTAGGATGAATTGGAAAGATAAAGCTTTACTTCATGCTAAACAAGAAGATCCTAAAGAATGTTGTGGTTTATTACTTAATATAAAAGGAAAAGAAAGATACTTTCCTTGTCGTAATCTTGCAATGACAGATCATCAATGCTTTATTATTGATCCAGAAGATTATGTTAAGGCAGATAATACTGGTGAGATAATTTCAGTTATACATAGTCACCCTATAACTCCACCTATTCCTAGTCAAGCAGATAAAGTAAGTTGCGAAAAAAGTAATCTTCCTTGGCATATTGTTAATCCAAAAACTGAAAAATGGGGTTATCTAGAACCATGCGGTTACAAAGCACCACTTTTAGGTCGTCAATGGGTATGGGGTATTACTGACTGTTGGGCGTTAGTTAGGGATTGGTACAAAGAAGAAAAGAATATAGAACTAAAAGATTGGGAAAGGCCAACTACGCTTGAAGATTTTTTACATAATCCATTATTTGAAACTTGTGCTACGACAACAGGATTTAGAGAACTTGAGCCAAATGAAAAGTTAGAAAATGGTGATGTTTTATTGATGTCAATTTTGCATCCAACTTTAAATCATGTAGCATTATTTTTTGATGGAGATGTAATTCATCATTTAACCGATAGACTATCTTGTAGAGAGTCTTATTCTGAATGGTTATTGAAATGCACAGGAAAGAGGTATCGTTATGCTCCGTAAAGTAAAATTATATGGACAATTAGCAGAATTTATTGGACATAAAGAGTTTGAGGTGCAAGTTGCAAATGTTTCACAGGCTGTAAGTTTTTTAATTTATAATTTTCCACAATTAGAGGCATATATGAATCCAAAATATTATCAAGTAAAAATAGGAAATTATTATATCGGACAGTCTGAATTATCTTATCCCATAGGTCAAGAAGATATACATTTTATTCCTGTCATATCTGGTGCTGGTAGAGGTTTAGGTCAAATATTGTTAGGTGCTGTTTTAATAGGTTTTGCTTTTGCTGGAGGTGCTGGATTTTTTGGTGCAGCTTTTGCTAAAAATGCTGGATTATTTGCTTTTACAAAAAAAATAGGATTTGCTCTTATTCTTGGTGGCGTAAGTCAATTATTATTTCCAACTCCAGAACCACAGAAATTTGAATCTGAGGAAGATCCAAAATTATCTTTTAACTTTAGTGGCGTGCAAAATACTAGCCGCGCCGGAACTCCAGTTCCAATTGTATATGGAGAAATCTTTACCGGATCTGTGGTGATTTCAGCGGCAATTGATACTAATCAGGTGGACGCATGACAGACGAAATTAAAATTATTAGAGGTTCTAAAGGGCCAAAGCCAGCCCCACCTCCATATCGCGCACCTGATACTTTACATAGTAGAAGTTTTGCTACTATTCAAGATTTAATTTCTGAGGGAGAAATTGAAGGATTTGCTAGTGCTTCTAAAGAAGGGTTAACCAAAGGAACTACTGCATATCAAAATGCAAGTTTAAAAGATGTCTTTCTTGATGACACTCCGATATTGCAATCTAGTGCTACAAGTGCAAGTCCGGCTGATGGTGATTTTAATTTTCAAGATGTAACTTTTAAGTCAGAGTTTGGAACATCAAGTCAAGGTGCAATGAGTGGTATTCCAGCAGAAACTAGATCTCCTAAATCAGTTGCTGTAACTGTCACTACCTCTGCACCTGTAACTAGACAAATCGCAAATACTAATGTTGATGCTGTAATTGTTACTTTAACTTGGCCTCAAATACAAGTTGCTGAAGATGATGGAGATGTCAGAGGAGATACTGTTGATTACAAAATACAATTACAACATGATTCTGGTGGTTTCGTAGATAAAATTGTTGCCTCTGTTTCTGGAAGAACGGCAGATGCATATGCTAGAGATCACCGAATAGAACTTACGAGTGGATACACAACAGTTGATATTAGAGTGGTTAGAGTAACAGCAGATAGTACAGATTCTGCAAGGGTTAATTCTTTTCAATTTACAAGTTTTCAAGAAGTAATTGACAATGCTTCTACTTACTTAAATAGTGCATATGTTGCACTTCGTTTAGATAGTAAACAATTTAATCGAATTCCGACAAGAAAATATCGCATAAGAGGAATAAAAGTAAGAATACCTGGCGCTGGAGCTTCCAGTTCTGGCACACCAACTGTTGATTTACAAACTGGTCGCATAATTTATCCAAGTGGCTATATATTTAATGGAACAATGGGTGCTGCTGTTTACACAAATTGCCCTTCAATGTGCCTCCTGGATCTTTTAACAAACAGCAGATATGGTTTTGGTGATCATATGTCTGATTCTAATTTAGATTTATTTAGTTTTGTAGCTGCAAGTAAATATGCAAATGAAGAAGTTGATGACGGAACAGGGTCAGGTGCAAAAGAAGCTAGATTTAGTTGTAATGTCAATATTCAAAGCCCTAAAGAAGCCTTTGATGCTATAAACGATCTTGCTGGAGTAATGAGATGTATGCCTATATGGTCTGCTGGAAGTGTGACCATATCTCAAGATAAACCATTAACAGCTAGTTATTTATTTAGTTTGTCAAATGTTAGTGAGGATGGATTTAGCTATTCCGGCAGTAGTTTAAAACAAAGACATTCAATATTTTCTGTCAGCTACTTCAACATGGATTCAAAGGAGGTTGATTTTGAGGTTGTTGGAGATAGTGATAGTACTGCTGATGTTACAAGAAGACAAAAATTAGGCACTCAAATTAAAAAAGTAAAAGCATTTGCTTGTACTTCTCGTAATCAAGCAGCCAGACTCGGAAGAGCAATGATGTTCGCTGAAGAAGAGCAATCTGAAGTTATTACTTTTAATACTTCTATAGATGCTGGAGTTGTTGTAAGGCCAGGTTCTGTTATAGAGGTAAATGATCCTGTTCGCGCAGGGGCTAGAAGAGGTGGTCGTATTGTATCTGCAACAACAACTGCTATCACTATTGATGCAGAAGCACAAACAACTTTGCCAGTTTTAAACGACAACCCAACTATTAGTGTAATTTTAAATGATGGAAGTGTTGAAAATAAAACAATTATAGATATTACAGGAGCAGTTATAACAGTCGATTCTGCTTTTTCTTCTGCTCCAAATGTTAATTCTCCATATTTAATATCTAGTACAACATTACAAACTCAACAATTTAGAGTAATTCAAGTTGAGGAAAAAGATGAAATTAATTATCAAATTACTGCAATTACTTATTTATCAGGAAAATATGATTTTATTGAAAACGGAACTCCTTTACCGACAAGAACTATATCAATATTAAATGCCCCTGCTCTACCACCAAGTAACCTTACAGTTACAGAAAAAACAGTTGTAATAAATAATATTGCTAGAAGTAAATTAATTGTTGATTGGCAACCAGTTCAAGGTGTAACCCAGTATTTAGTTAATTACAAACTAGAAAATGGTAACTACGTTTCTCAAGTCGTATTTAGTAGTGATTTTGAGTTATTAGATACTGTAAAAGGTACTTATACATTTCAAGTATTTTCATATAATGCTGCATTAGTTTTATCATCTAATTTTACAGAAAAAACATTTATAGCTCAAGGTAAAACAGCACTTCCAGAAAATGTGTCAGGTTTAACTATTGAGCCTATTAATGAACAATTTGCAAGATTAAGGTTTACACAGGCTACAGCGATTGATGTTCTACATGGAGGTAGAGTCTATATAAGGCACACTAATCAAACTGGAAATTCTGCAACATTCCAAGCTGCGCAAGATGTTATTGAAGCTGTCGCTGGTAATGCCACAGAAGCTATAGTACCAGCATTAGCTGGTACTTATCTTCTTAAATTTCAAGATGATGGGGGTAGGTTTAGTGCTAATGCAGCTAGTGTAGCTTTATCTATTGTTGATATTCTTGATTCTATTACTGTAAAAACTGATAGAGAAGACACAGATTCTCCTCCCTTTAATAACACAACTAGTAGTTTATTTAACAATACCCAATATGATTCAACAAAGGGTGGATTAATTTTAACGAATATATCAATTACAAGTCCAGCAACAAAAGCAACAGGAACGTATGATTTTGCAACCACATTAGATCTTGGAGGTACATTCTCACTTGTATTAAAAAGGCATTTTCAAGGTGCTGGTTATTATCCTTCAAATTTGTTTGATAGTAGAACTGGTTTTGTAGATACTTGGATTGATTGGGATGGCGATGCAGCAGACGAAGCTAATGCAAAATTAGCTGTTCGTACTACAACTGATGATCCTAGCGGATCACCGACATATACAGATTTTAATGATTTTGCAAATGGAACATTTAAAGGAAGAGGATTTCAATTTAGAGCAACACTTGAAACAACAGACCCAGCACAAAATATGCTAATACAACAATTAGGATATTCAGCAGAAATGCCATCTAGAACAGAACAATCATCAGTAATAGCATCAGGGGCAGGGGCAAAAGCAGTAACATTTACAGCACCATTTTTTGTGGGTACTTCAGCTTTAGGCAATTTAAATAGTTTTTTACCTTCTGTTGTTGTTTCTCCACAAAATATGGCTACAGGTGATTACTTTGAACTTAGTAGTATATCCGGAACTGGTTTTACAGTTCATTTTAAAAACTCAAGTAATGCTAGTATTGATAGGAACTTTACCTATAGTGCTGTTGGTTTTGGTAAAGGAGGGTAAAATGAAAAAAACTACTATTGAATTATGAGTATCGTTAGTAATTTTAATATCGAAAATGCCGCTGGTCAGACAGTAAGACAAGATATTGAGGCGTGTTTTTTAGCTTTACAGTCTAGTAATTCAAGTTCTGCTGATTCTGATTTAGCTTCTAGTGCTTGCGTAGCTGGCATGACTTTTCTTAATACAACTTCTAAAGATTTAAAAGTAAGAAACTCAACTAATGGTGCTTTCACAACAATAGGAAATATAGATCAGGCTAATTTAGGTTTATTATCTAAATCTGGCGGTACAATGACAGGTCAGCTTTTAATTGATGACTCGAATAGTGCTTCTGCGCCAGCATTAAGTTTTGATACAGACACAGATTTAGGTTTATTTAGAAAGTCAGCAAACATTATGGGTTTTGCTTCATCTGGCACAGAGCAGATGATATTTGATGGTAATGGATTAACGCTCCAAGCACAAAATGATCTTAGGTTTGCTGACTCTGATAGTAGTCATTATGTAGGATTTCAAGCACCAGCAACAGTTTCTACTAGCCTTACTTGGACACTACCAGCTACTGATGCTGCTGTTTCTGGTTATGCTCTTGTGTCAAATGCTTCTGGAGTTTTAAGCTGGGCCGCTGCTGGAGCAGGGGCAGCAGGGGGAGGCTCAGATAATATCTTTTGGGAAAATGATCAAACTGTTACACAAGATTACACAATTACAAATGGACAAAATGCTGGCAGCTTTGGCCCGATTACTATACAATCAGGTGTAACAGTTACAGTTGGTACTGGTGAAACTTGGACAGTCGTTTAAATTATGAGCCAATTAAAAGTTGACAGTATTATTCCAACCGCTGGTGTTGCATCTGGTGGTGGTGGTGGAATAGTACAAGTATTACAAAAAGTAAAAACAAGTGCATTTGAAGCATCTATAGGTTCGAGTGGGACTGTACCAACAGGAATGTTTCAAACAATAACAACAAAAACAGATTCAAGCAAGGTTTTAGTTCTTGTTAATATGACACTATTGGTAAGTGCAAGTTATAACGGTTCAGCTTTTAGTTTGATGCGAAATTCTGGTACAGATAATGTTAGTGGCGGCACTGAAATATTTATTGGCGATGCTGATGGAAGTAGAGATAGAAGAACAATGGGATTACAAGGACCAGTAACATCTATTTCTGCTTTGAATGGGTTTTCTATAGGTACACAGTTTGTAGATACACCGGGTAGCGCAGGTGCATATACATATTTTGTTAAGTTTTTTGATACAGTATCTTCAGATAATACTTTTTATCTTAATCAAGGTTCAAGTGATAGTAATAATTCAAATCAGCCAAGAGGTACATCGTCTATTACTTTGATTGAGGTTTCAGCATGAGTTTTGATAACAAAGCTATTTTTAAAGCTTACGCTGGTGTTGTTACAGCAATAGATTCTGCCGAAGGTTGTTTTGATGCAAATGGCAATAAAGTAACAATAGATCAAACCAAAGTAGATGCTGCAAGAGTTACGTTAGATGCTGAAGCTGCTGCGATAAAATACCAAACGGATAGAACTACTGATGGTTCGACTACTTACGCTACCATAGGAGATCAGTTGGATATGTTATATAAGGATATAGTAGCTGGAACTGTCACAACATCTGGCATATGGGCTACCCACATCAAAGCAGTTAAAGACGCAAATCCAAAACCATGAGTACACTTTCAGTCGCCACAATTAGTTCATGTACCACTGTAAAAAGTGCATCAAGTTCTACTGTTCCCGCTTTTCAAAATAGTTCTGGAACAGCAAATGGATTTCTTATTAGGGCTTGGTGTAAATTTGATGGCTCTGGGAATGTAGCAAGTTCAGCGGTTGGAGGTAATATTTCTTCGGCTGTTGATAATGGAGAAGGAGATTATACGGTTAATTTTACCGTTGCTTTTGCTGATACTAATTATTGTCAACTTACAGGAAGCGATAATACTTCAAGTCAAATAAGAGTAAATTGCAGAGTGTCACAAAATACTGGGTCTTATAGATTTGTTACTAGAGGAGCTAGTGACAATAAAAACGATCCAGATAATGGAATGATTGCCTTTGTCGCCTAACTAATTATGTCAACACTTAAAGTCAACACAATTCAAAATACTAGCGGTAATCACGGTTCAACACCAGATGAAATAGCTGTTGGCAGAGCTAGAGCTTGGGTTACTTTTCAAGCGGTCTCTGGAGTATCAGTTGTAAGTCATCATAATGTAAGTTCTATGACAGATGATGCAACTGGAGTTTTTACAGTAAATTTTGCAAGTAATTTAGCCAACGCAAATTATATGGTTACATCTACGGCTACTAGCTATGACAGTGACCATACCTCAGTTTCTTTAAATGTAGATGCAAGAAGTTCTAGTGGCGATACTATTCAATTAAAAACAACTTCGCAATGTAAATTTATATGTAACGGAGGAAGCACAACTGAATATGACCCTGCTCAGGGTTACTGTGGTTTTTGGTCAACTTAAGATATACTAAAAGAAAAAAACTATGGCAAATTCAGATTATCGGTTTATTTACAACAATGATGAAGGAGGTATTTCTATTGTTATACCTACAGATAACTGCGGTCTAACTTTAGAACAAATAAAAGATAAAGATTGTCCATCAGGAAAGACAGTTTATACTGTTAATAAATCTGCAATTCCTACGGACAGGAGTTTCAGAAATGCTTGGACTTACACGGAGTAAAACATGGGATTTGGAATTGACATGGCGAAAGCTAGAGAAATTCACAAAACAAATATAAGAGAGGCAAGAACTCCAAAACTTGCTGCACTTGATATTGAATTTCAAAAAGCATTAGAAACTGGTGCTAGTACAACTGATATTGTTGCTAAAAAACAAGCATTAAGAGATGCCCCTGCTGATTCTGGGATTGCAGCAGCTTCAGACGAAGCAGCATTAAAAGCACAATGGAAAACTGATATACTTGGTACATCACCATATAGCTAATGGCAATAATACCAGCTAAAAAAAATTTTGATGTTGTTAAAAGAGCAGATTTTCCTTTGACTCTTACATTTAAAGATGGAAATGGTAATGCATTAAGTTTAAATGGATATACTGTTGCTGCTCAAGTTTGGGATGAAAATAGAAAAATCAAGTTTGCAGATTGGGATGTTACATATACAAATAGAGGTGCTGGGATTATTGATATTAAATTAACTGATGTTCAAACAGATAATTTTCTTGTTGGAACTTTGAAATATGATGTAAAATTAACCGAACCTAGCGGCGATGAATACTATTATATAAAAGGAAACCTTAATGTAACGGAGGGCTATACTGAATGAGTACTCCAAATAAAGTTGAAGTATCACAAGTCTCTGATGTTACAACTGTAGAAATAACTACAGTTGGGCCACAAGGGCCTGGTTTTGATTTAACTTTAGAACATACTGATAAAGTAAACGATTCAGTTATGTACTATGATTCAACTTCTAACAAAGTTAAATTAGACGCAACTACGACCAAACTAACACTCGTCAATGGAGGAAATTTTTAGGCCATGTCTAACACTATAAGAATTAAAAAAAGAGCAGCCTCCGGAAGTGCTGGTGCGCCATCTAGTTTGTCTCCATCTGAATTAGCTTTTAATGAAGCAGATTTAAAATTATATTATGGTTTTGGTGATAATGGCTCTACCCCACCTTCTGCAAGTTCAATTATTACTGTTGGTGGTGCTGGAGCATTTTTTAATAAGACAGATACAAGAACTGCAAACACTATTTTAGTTGGCCCAGCGAGTGGTTCAGCAGCAGCCCCTACTTTTCGTGCCTTAGTTGCGGCAGACTTGTTAAAGTTGAATGAATTTACTGCTCCTGATGGTGCTGTTAGTCTAAATAGTCAAAAGATTACAAATTTAGCTGATCCAACTGCTGATGCTGATGCGGCAAACAAAGGTTATGTTGATGGAGTTGCACAAGGCTTAGATATAAAAGACAGTTGTATTGCAGCAACTACAGCGAATATAACAATATCTACTGCCTTAAATAATGGAGACACTTTAGATGGTGTCTCTCTTTCAACAAATGACAGAGTATTGGTCAAAGACCAGTCTAGTGCGTCCGAGAATGGTATCTACATAGTCGGGTCATCACCAGCAAGGGCTGATGACTTAGCTGCTGGGGCTGATGCAGCGGGTATGTTCACTTTTGTCGAGAAAGGTACAGTCAATGCAGACAATGGTTTTGTTTGTAGTTCGGACAAAGGATCAGCGGTTGTAGGTACTAATAACCTTACTTTCGTACAATTCTCAGGCGCAGGGCAGATCACGGCATCAGATGGCCTTTCAAAGTCTGGAAACACTTTATCTGTTGATCTTAAATCAAATGGTGGTTTAGTAATTGAGTCATCTGAAATAGCTGTTGATCTTGCAGCAAGTTCAATTACTGGAACTCTGGCAATTTCTGATGGTGGAACAGGTGCAACCACAGCATCAGCAGCAAGGACAGCTTTAGGTCTTGCAATAGGCACAAATGTTCAAGCTTATGACGCTGATCTTGATAATCTATCTGGCTGTCAGTCAGGTGCTTCCGCTGCGTTGGCTGCTTTGACCTCAACTGAAGTGGCAATCTTGGATGGTGCAACTGTCACGACTACTGAGTTGAATATCATGGATGGCGGCACATCTGCAACATCAACCACTCTTGCAACAGCAGATCGTATGGTGATGAACGACAACGGCACAATGAAACAAGTTGCACTTAGTGACCTAGTCACATTCCTTGAAGATGGTTCTACTTCTGGTTTCGATGTTAATGGGGGAACTTATTGATAGGAGGTAAATTAAACACTAGGAGGTAACACAAATGGCGGTCACAATAAAATTAAAAAACGCAAGTGGCAGCGATCCAAGTGCTAGTGATTTAGTTGTCGGAGAAGTAGCGATAAGAACCGATAATGGTAAATTATTTACAAAAAAAGATGATAATTCTGTAGCTGAAATATCGGGTGGTGGTATTGATGATGGAGATAAAGGAGATATAACTGTCAGTAATAGCGGTGCAACTTTTACTATTGATAATGATGCTGTTACTTATGCAAAAATTCAAAATGTATCAGCAACAGACAGACTATTAGGTAGAGATAGTAGTGGTGCTGGAATTATAGAAGAAATAGCTCCAAGTGCAGTAAGAACCATGCTTGGCCTTGCATCTTCAGCTACCACAGACACTACAAACGCTTCTAATATTGGATCAGGAACGCTTGCAGCAGCTAGAGTAGCAACTCTTAACCAAGACACGACAGGAACAGCAGCGATAGCAACTACAGTAACAGTTGCAGATGAATCTTCTGATACTTCTTGCAATGTCTTATTTGCGACTGCTGCGACAGGTAATCTCGCTCCAAAATCAGGAACTAATTTAACTTTTAATTCTTCATCAGGAGTTTTAACAGCCACAGGTTTTGCTGGTGCATTAACTGGAAACGTAACTGGTAACGCTTCTGGATCATCAGGATCTTGCACAGGAAATGCAGCTACAGCCACAGCTTTAGAAACGGCAAGAACCATTGCAGGGGTTTCGTTTGACGGTACAGCTAATATTTCTTTAAACAATAATGCGATTACCAATGGTGCTGGTTACATAACCGCAACTCTTACTGAAGAACAAGTTGAGGATTTTGTCGGTGGCATGGTAACTGGCAACACTGAAACAGGGATTACAGTAACTTATCAAGATTCAGATGGAACTCTTGATTTTGTAGTTGCAAGTCAAACAGATGAAAACTTTACGACAACCTTAAAAAATAAATTAGAC
>VTLG01008023.1_pt1 | contig 19043 bp, 35 predicted proteins | sample 4694571 | NCBI WGS metagenome assembly VTLG01 (sample SAMN12604809, study PRJNA352737) | marine metagenome | biome: ENVO:00000447; feature: ENVO:00000209|ENVO:00000569|ENVO:01000036; material: ENVO:00002151; isolation source: viral sequences binned using virsorter ...
GCGAAGCTCAGGGAGATTCCCGGCACGCCATGCTACGGCTGCTATGCCTTCAAAGGACGATATAATTTTCCAAATGTTAAGGATGCCTTAGCCAGGCGCCTGGAATCAATAACACATCCAGACTGGGTTCAGGCCATGGCTGTGTTGATCAAAGGCAAGAAGCATTTCAGATGGCACGACTCAGGAGACCTGCAAGGGCCCGAGCACCTTAAAAAAATTTTTCAAGTCTGCAAGCTCACACCGGAGACCAGTCACTGGCTCCCGACACAGGAACGAAAGCTCCTGCAATTCCTGGATCCGGCCATAATACCAACAAATTTAGTTATTAGATTAAGTAATGCAAAAAATGACACCGTACCTGGTCAGGCGTGGACGCACTGGTCCACAGTCGTGACGAAGCCCCGAGCAGGTCACGTATGCCCGGCCCCGGAACAGGGCAACAACTGCGGCAGCTGCCGTGCGTGTTGGTCCAAAGATGTCAAAGAAGTTCAGTACAGGCTACATTAGAATGATTCTAAACAAGAAGCATGGAGGCGCCAGGTCGCGCCCGAAAATTATTGATAAGATCCACGATCAGTGGTGCCGTGACAATGGCTATCCAGTCCCCAAGCCTACAAGCCTTCAAGCACAGAGACGCAAGACGACAAGCCACAAGCTAAGGGCTCAAGCCTCAAGCCCGAGTCTACAAGCTCCAAGATCCTAGAGCCAGAGTACAAGCGCACAAGCCCAAGGTCCAGGGCACAAGCAACAAGGACAAAGGTATTTTTTTTATGCTTAATATGAAATGATATTTGGTGCGGAGAGAACCGTACCAAATAGGGGTTTTTTGGTGAAGTTGTTTTTAATTCAACAGTGAAAAAGTTCCCAGAAGGAGCATAGCCCAATAGATCAGGAGTGCCGAATAAAGCCCAGTTTTCCAGTCTGGTCCACGAAATCGAGGTAGTTTCATTTTTTAGTTTTTTCCAAAGTTGTCGTTCCGAAATGAACGACTTATCCACCCCAGAACTTTTTTTAAAGTTTACCAATTATTTTACTCATCCGAGCTCTTTCTTGCTCAGCTACGAGGACCAGTCTGTGGCTCTCTCGCGAACCGATAATCTTATTCTCCATCAAATTAATTTCCTTAATGTCTAGCATCTGACCATTAGGCAATTGAATCTGAACCCTGGCTTCACCACTTGTAGGGCTTAGAAAAAACTTATCTAAAGCTTGTCTGAATGTCTTTCCGTTTAGCATTATGATTGTATATATACAAGAAATATATTATATTGACAACATTATGCCGGGACCAAAAAAGTTTCTTACACCCAAACAAACCAAATTTGCAGAGCTCATCGTCTATGGAATTGAAGGTAGTCCTATTACTAAAAGCGAAGCGGCTAGACTAGCAGGGTATTCAGACTTCGCATCCGAAGGATCAAAGCTAACTAATCCAAAATACTTCCCTTTAGTGTGTGCTTACATTAGTAATCTACAAGACGAAGTAAGGCAGAAATATGGCATAACTTTTGAGGGTCATTTAGAAGAGCTTGGAAAGATAAGGGATAGAGGTAAAAAAGATAATAAGAATTTAGCGGCAGCAGCTACAACTGAAATAGCTAGAGGTAAAGCAGCGGGATTCTACATAGACCAGAAGATTATCAGACATGGTAATATTGAGGATATGAATCTTGATCAACTCTATGCTCGTATGAAAACTATCAAAGAACGAAATGAAAAAATACTAGACGCTAAACAACTATTGACTACAGGGGAATCAAAGGCAGAAAATAAAAAGCTAGAAAAAACAACAACACCATCATTAGAAAATAAAACCGATCAGGATTAAACATCTAGTTTTTCCATCTTAATAATACATCCTATCGGGAAAACATTCCTGTCAGAAAAGACTTCATCTTTCTCATCATACGACGCAAACGTCCACACAAACTTCTTCGTCTTTTTATAGATGTACGCGAACGAGACCATCTTGGAGCATTCAAATTTATCAAACTCCTCCCTAGTGGCGTGACCTCCATCGGCAGTGATATCCAACCAAGAGATTTTATAGAAGTAATATTTCTTTTTGTTAATTTTGACATGCTTATATTTTGATTTTTTTCTGAACATAATATTGTATACCCTCTCCTCAATAAATTATAAAATAAAAAACATCAATCATGTGCGCGCGTCCCTTAAGTTGTTGGTATTGCTAGCTTTTTGAGAGGTGTAGTTAAATAACTGTTGGTACATAACGATAATAGTATTTTTGCTTAAATAAGCCTTGATAATCAACCTTCATTTTCAAATTGTATCTTTTGTATCCAATTGTATCCTAGCAAAAGATACAAATTTGAGCGAATAAGTGTTGGTATATAACAATTCTAGCTTTTGTACCAATTGTAACCACTTTTAAAAATTATTTTTTTTATTTTTTTTATTTTATTGAAATAGGTGTATACAAGGGGTACAATGCAATTAATGGCTAATTTCCTTGCTTATCTCTTCATTTTTGTATCTTTTCTCGTTTTCATTTTGGTTACAATTCCTATAATACTCATCCACTTTCTTAAGGAATGCGTGTTGGTAGTTGACAAATTCCTTGTCCGAAACTTCAAAGCGTTGAAAAAACTTATCTTTAGAACACATTAGAATCACACCCTGTTGAATTTTAGTACCATACACATAGTTGTGTGCCATTGCATAAGCACCTAATTGAATAAAATAATCATCTATCCATTCCCTACGTTTGGGCTTGTTGGTTTGCTTGAAGTCTATTATACTTTCACGCGAATTATAAATTCCTACTACATCAGTGGCTCCAGCATACAAATCTGGATAATATAGGGTAACTTCACTGCCCCATATTTCTTCTAAGCCGCTTAAACCTTGATTAATTATCTGTTGAGCCATGGGCTCTGCTTCCCGACCCACGCTGGTCAGGTCCTTGTGCCCTGTTCCCCGGACATACGCCTCCAGATACGTGTGCATGGCAGTCCCTCTTAACGCGGCAATATCTCTCACTCGGTCTGCTGCCTGATCCCCGAGTCGTGCCTTCCAATTCGCTAAGCTCTGTCGCTTCTCCTCCGACTGAGTTGCGGAAATAATCGTGGTAACACTCGGTAATAATTTGTCATTAATATCATAGTGTCTGGACCCCTGGATCAGGGATCGTTGGGATTTAGGGTAGATAAATTTTTTATTCCATTTCATTACGGGGGACATAAGGTTTGTATCCTTGACTCTGGGCCTCCTGGTCATCTTCCCCGACAATGCTTTTTACTTCGGGAACATAATGTTTTAAAAGTCTTTCGACTCCTTGTTGTAGGGTCAGCTTCGACATCGCACAACCGGAGCACGCTCCCGATAGTTTTAAAGTAGCCACGCCAGTATCGCTGGCAAAGTCAATAAAACCAATAGCCCCATCATGAGCAGCAACGCTCGGTGCCACTTTGTCTTGAAGCACAAACTTAATATCCTCAACAATTTCATCTTGTGTTCTCATACCTTATAAAACGTATATCTTAACGTTAACTCTTCTCCTGCTTTAATATCCTTAATCGTCACCAGATTCCATTTCTTTTTAAATTTTTCTCCTGTCACTCCATTCGCGTGAAGTTCTGCTTTCACACAATTCGGATCATTATCATGATTAATAAATCCTCCCAGAGGAGTTCGGATAATCGTATCTTCAATCTTGATATGCGTGGTCCCTAAGTTCGTGGCTTGAGGAATCATGACTTTAGCAAAGAGTCCTAAACCATTGACTTTACTCTGTTTTATGGTCAGTGAATCGGGTAGAGGTTTATACATTAGTGAAGGGTTCCTTTCTTAATATCATAGGGTTCCACATTCGTTTCATAGGCAACCTTCATAATACGTTCGTAATCTTCTGTACTTAAATTCGTTCGATAAAGTCTTTGGGCAATCGCCATCAGCGCGGCCGCAACCATCGCTGGATCTATTTTATGTTCTAAGAGATGCAAGACATGATCGAGAAGATCATGATAAACTTGATCTGCGTCTTTTAAATTTTTCGTCATAATAATCAATAATAAGTTTTGCCTTTTCTTGTTTAACAATCAGATAGGGATAGATCTGGTTAAGAATTCTATAAACTCCGTGATGACACGCGCGCCAACGGTGTTGAGTCTTGAATGTAGGATGTTTGGGAAATTTCTTTAGGTCCCTGTTCCCTTCTCCGGTGGTCTTCATCAAGTAATCAATGAGGCGTCCATCGACCTGCGGGACTTCCATGCGAATGATCATAACATTATGCACAGGTTTCCCAGGACGGGTGTTCCGTCTCATCTTCTTACGTTTACATTCCAACCAGCCTTCTCCATCCACAATCCCTGCGACATAAGCTCGTTCTTCCAGAGACATAATTCTCATAGGAGGCCGTCTTTCCTCATTTTATTAACCAAGTCCTCCATCTCTTTCCGGTGGACCATATTATCAAATTCATGTTCTTCTCGGGCAATCGTCATTTCTTTCTTCAAATATTCTATTTCTTTCAGCGCTTCTCTCATTTCCGGAGAGTTAGTCACTGTGGTTGCCTTCACAATACTGAGTTCGCCCTGTAATTCTTGGCAACGCTTATGTTCTTTTTCGTACTGGTCTTTCCAGTAACGGTGATAATCAATTTCCTTTGATTCTGTCATATACATGTCTCTTTATATCTTTATCCGTTTGCATAATGGTAAGTACATCAACCCCATTATAAGCTTTCACATACGTATTATGTGAAATAGCAATACTGCTTCCACTTGCAAGGAGCGCAAACTCACTGCAACCGGTGAATGCCGTCAGCATCAATAATAATAGTATTATTCGGATCATTTAGTTCTCCTTCCGCTTCACACATCGTACAGTTCATTGTAACTTTTTCATTAAGTTCTTCAACTGATTTATGTGGAATAGTTATGTACCCATTTCCTTTACAACGGGGACAAATTTTATTTTTCTTTGGGTCTTGCTTTGCCATTCAATCTTTCAATCTCCTTATTGATTAAAATATTAATCGTACCACTTCGACTTTGAACGGTATAGGGAGTAATTACTTTTCGGATCTTATCTAAATTTTGGTAACACTCTTTAGACAAAGAAACGTTTTTATATTTACTTATGTCAGTCATTTGTTATATCCTCTTTCATGTTATTTGTTTTTTTAATATAGGATTATTCCCATAAATTACAAGAAAAGTCAATGAAATATATTTTAATAATCTGGGTGTGCTCATTCATAGAGGGCAATGGATGTATGCCTCCTGTGCAATCTCCCAAGGTCTATGACTCTTGGTATGAGTGTACGTTGGCTGCTCAAAATGAAGCGATCGCATTGACGAAAAAACTTGGAGCTAGCTTTATGAATAATTATAAGGCAGGCGTCAAATATTCTTGTAAAGCTTCCAAAGTTATTTAATTCATATTAACCCCTATAGTTTCCGTGCACGTACTCCTATAGGAGCAAAGGCTCCACATCTACCCCCCTACTGATTTCAGAAGGTCTCAGATTCCCGTACAGAGGCTAGCGCGAAGCGTTACATGGACGGAGGTCCTTTTCAATTACTCTGCCAACTCATTCACAAATATGTCCAATCAATAATTTACCATCCGAGGTATAATTTCCTTGCTTAATCCCTGTGCCCCGGTGCGTGGTGTTTACATCCATCCATGCATGCGCCAGTTCCGTACAGTTTAATCCATGGGTTTCAAATTTAATTTCTTCGATTCCGCTGACGCTGAGTAAAAGAATAATTACATATTTCATGCACAGTCTATGCATGCATTTTCAACTTGTGCCGACCATTCATCGGGTTTGGGCATACAGCCACAAAATACACACTCGGTATAAATTACATGTTTCATTTTTTATAATACATTTGATAGATAAACTCATCTACCTGCGCTTGGCTATATTCTTTTTCTCCTTTAGATTCACACAGCCAGCATTGTTTAATTTCATCCTTATCTTTAATGACCATGGTAATATAGCCATTGCCTTTGCACAAAGAACAGATTTCTTTATACGACATATAACCTTGGTCGTCCTCCCTTGCTTCCTCGTAAAACCATCTTTAGATTCTTTTTCCTAGGTCTTCCTCTTTTTTTAACAATTTTTAAATTTGTTTTATAAGGTCCTCTTTTATATCCTGTTCGATAATGACTATGATACATCTTTCTACCTGCAGGGAGTGTGGGTAAAGCAGGATTCTTTTCCACATAGTATCTTGTTCCACTTCTCGTGAGATGCATGTGCTCTTCTCTTTGAGCAATGGGAAGAATCATTTTTTGATGAACATAGTTAGGATCTTTTCCTGCTAATTCACACACTTTTTTAAATTGAGATCCCTTACCTTTAAACCAAGCAATAGCTTTTTTAGATTCTCTCCAATCTGAAGTAAAAATAGCATCATGTGCTGCTTTACTTAGAACACTGGTCCAAAGATAGTGCTCGGGGCTTGTGGTATCTTCTTTTTCAGTCGCGTGTTTCTGATCGAATATCTTCATGCGATTTATTCCCCCAACTAATTATTCTTTCTTGGCCTGGCAGACTAATTTTTACTCCATACTTGCTCCAAGTTTTAGCCATGACGTTAAGCTCTAGAACTAGAGTAGAGTATTGTTTAGTACTACCACCTTTTATCTTTAATGTTATCTTTCTCATTAACCATAATATATGAAATTATGGGAGGTATGTCAAGACTTAATAAAAATTATTTTCCCTGACCACGCGATTTTTTACGTCTGGGTACACGTTTTGAGTATGATTTAGCATGTCTTCCAGGTCTTTTTCGTGTTGATCGTTTTTTATAAAGACTAACTCCAAAGACCGGTCTTTTACGAGCCATCGTCTTTAACTAGATTTAAGACGGGTCGTTCTTGGCCGCTTATAGTAATGGGCATATAGCTGATAACTCCATTAACTTTTTGTTCGTTATCCGTGCCGCATTGTATGCAACGATAAACGTTTTTATAAAGTGAAACGAAAACAGTGGTGGCATGGCACGTTGGACATTCTCCGTTGGTAACCTCAGTCTTGAGTGTGAATCCTTTTCCAATCATAGTTCTTCCTATTATATTTCTTTTTATCTTTAAACTTCTTAGGAGTAAAGTGTTTTAAAAGTCTGGCTATTGGATTTTGTTTATTTCGTATAACCCGACGAGTCATACTTATCTTTAGTAATCTTAACTATTCTCATCTTCTCACTATATTCGTCCTTCTCTACGATCGCCGTCACCTTGCCGCATTGCATCCTCACGTTTTCGGGATTCACTGAACGCTCGACCCGTCTCTTCGCAGCTAAGCAATCTGACATCTTCTGCGACTGAATGTAAGTGTGCTCAATAATACCCCCTTGGTAAAACATGCAAAGCACGACTATCCCCGACAAAACTGTTTCCATTATTCATGACTCCCATTAGCAAAAGTTCTTTGCTTATCTTTTAATTTTTCTACATCAGATTGTAGCTTATTAACTGCTTTACTCAAAGCTTCTATATTAACTTCATTGTGCATCATTGAGTCCACTCGGACTTGTATCTTATCTACTTGTTTATATAATTCTTCGATTAACATAAACTGCTCACTGTCAGCGGGCAAACTTCCCAAGAGACCCCGAGGCCACTTGATCCTAAATTCGCTGTTCAATTCTAAATCTCGTTCCATGAGTTCTAATTGTGTATTGTGCTTGTTAAGTGCCTCATTAATACCGAAGTAAGCCCAGGTCCCGATCGCGACCATGGCGATCAAAGAGAAAACCGTTTTCATCGGCATCTGAACGGCTGCTTCTTCTGAAATTTTGAGAGGTTTACCCATATACTCCACAACAACTAAATTTTTCCATAAAAAAATAATGATACACAGCGAATCCTATTACGGTTCCTATGCTCATTCCTATAAATAAAGTAACATACTTTATCATTAGATGCAGTTAAATATATGTCCTATCAGAACATAACTGACTGCAGATACCATCAATAATCTATATGTAACTACTAACATATTACTCCTTCTGGTTTATATCTCCCCAGATAATTTTATATTTTAATTTTCCGCCGTCATCACCTTGGGTATGATCAGTGGGTTCTTCAATTTGAAGAACGTGTTTTACACCATTACAGCCCATCGTAAAAAGGAATAATAAACCAATAATCAGCGAGGACACTAAATATTTCATCCATCTAGTTGTCTTGTTTCTTTTTTCTCTTATTTTTCTTCTTGCTCTTAAGAGTTTTAAACTGTTGTATCTCATTTTCTATTACCTCAATTTTGGCTTTAATTAAAACCATATCTTGTGAGAGAGAAAATGTACGCTGAAGCGTCCATCCTCCGAGCGCTAATAGAATAGCGAGTAGTGCCGTAATTAATTTTTCGTTCATCTAATTACAATTGTTTTTATCTAAATCAATCGGTTTGTCACCACTATAAAACCATACATAAGATGAGAGTTTCGTTCCATCTTGTGTATAGGTACATTTTTTGCCTACCGAGCAGGCGCTTAATGCAAATAGTAATGCAAGGACTAAATATAATTTATTCATTTGTCTCCTTTGGTGCAGGACCAACCTTTGCATGATTTTCATACGTTAGTTGTTCTGCGTTTTCTTGTGCGTCTTTTTCTTGACAACATGTACCTGATTTTTCTTTTTCTTTGGTATGCATATTGCAAATTTGTTTTTCTTCTACTGACATACTTCACACTCTTCTAGCTCATGTTCGCAGACAGTGCAACTACAGACGCCGTACATGTCACCGTGTTCTTTTAACGAACAGTGACAATCGCAGTTACAGTGTTTACACTTTGTCGCTTCCATTTTTCTTTTCCTCAATACCATAGAAGAATTTATCGGAATCTTCTGTTATCCATTTACTACTATCTTCTACGCTCCATTCTGAAGTTTGCACCTTCCAATCGGTGGGAACTTCATCTCTTACTGTAAAAGATGGAATGCTCCATATCAATCTATTATTTGGTTGAGCTGCATAATTTCCATTTTCGAGGGCCATTATGTGGGCGCATTTATGTTCTGCCGGAATCTCTGAATGATCCGTATCGACTATATTACTCTCTGGGTGAGCCCAGTCAACCGTAAAAAGATATTGACCGTGATACCATTTTTTATCTTTGCCAATATATTTTCCTGATTGTCCTAGAAGGATATCAAAAGTAGTAATACTAGGATAGTAACTAAAACAATTCCAAAGCTCCAGCTCGTCAAGTCGCATCCTAGGAACTTTTTTGACATCAAAGCCTCTTTGGATAAAGGCGCTAATCGGCAAACGATAGAAGATAGCACCATTTTCCATAATTGCATGAAAGAGTAGAGCTTTCCCTGTAAGTGATGCCACCCCAAAGATGAGACAGTCTTCAACTTCTCCCACATGTCCGGAAAGGTCATAAAGATATTCCCTCCTGACTTGCGCGTAAGTCGCGGGGATGTTTGCGTTTAGATATGCCATTTAACATAAAGTCCTATAGTGCTGCGATAATTAAAATCACAAGTACAACTCCAGCACCTATACACACTTTTCGGTGGTCTTTCCAGATTTGTTTTATTGTTTCCATGTTTCCTCCTTGTTAGTCATAAATATCTCCCCAGTTTTTTCCAAACTCACAGTCTACTTTATTAGGGACCTCTAAATCAACTGCCGATTCCATAATCTCCACAATTTTCTTAACTTGTTTATCATCTTCAATAGACAAATCAAGTTCATCATGAATTTGTATATGTGCTACTATACCTTCTTTATACAATTCTAGCATAGATTTTTTTGTCATATCTGCTGCTGATCCTTGTATTAATTTATTTAATGCTTTGTATGTATAAGCTCTTTTAATTCCTGGTCCATGTTCCCTGAGCGCATCTTCATGACTCATGGCTTTATGCATCCCAAAACTATTGGGTTCCCATAAATGAAACCTACATAATCTTCCCAGTAATGTTCTGATCTGTCCTCTATCCTGGGCACGATTAGATGCTTTCTCCATCAACTGTTTTACAAATGGAACTTTAGCATGGTACTGATTAAATAATTCTGCAGCTTTTTCTTTTGTGACTCCTAACTCTGCTTGAAGTTTAGCTTTCCCCATTCCATAAAATAATCCTAGGTTAATTGTCTTGGCTTGTGATCTAGGAATCTCTGCCATGTCTGCAACAGTCTGGTGAAAGTCCGAATCATTACTATCTTTGTAAGAATCTACAACTTCATAGACAGAAGGTAATTTATATAACGAGGCATAGTGAACGACGAGTCTTGGTTCTTGTTGATTGTAATCGAAGCATCCCCATTTACATCCTTCTTCAGGTATAAATAAACTTCTAATCTTAGGACCTAGATCTTTATTCCGTGCGGGAATCTGTTGAAGGTTAGGATTCTGATAACTAAATCTTCCGGTAACGGTTCCTCCGCCTGCATTTCTAAGTTGGTTTATCTCTGCGTGAATTCTTCCATTATGTTCATATCTAATAATAGAATCAATAAAAGTTGTGTACGCTTTATTAATTTCTCTTGCTTGTGCAATCATTCGAACCACAGGATGTTTATGTTCTTGTAAAAAATTTTTAGTAAAAGAAGGAGCAGAAGTTTTGTCTGTTCTAGGGTATTCTATTTTTAACATATCAAATACATTAGCAACAGATCGTGCTGCCCAGATCTGTGTATCAATATTAGTTTCTTTTTTTATTTTCTCTAACAAATCTCTTTCTGTTTGTTTAAATTCTTTTTTCATTGCATGGGCTTTTTCAATATCCACACGCACTCCTTTAAATCGCATATCAACGAGACATGGAAACAAGTCAGTCTCCAGATCAAAGATGTCTTCTAAATCTTGGTGAATAATTTCTTTTTTAAGTTCTTGCCATAATCCTAAAGTAATTTCTGCATCGCGTTCTGCATAAGATCCTGCATGCATAGCAGGAAGTTTGTACATTTCTGCTTTGGGATCAATCCCCCATTCTTCAGCAGCTTCAGCAAGACCTGCTTCATTTTTTCCATACCCTAAGTAATGCCACGATAAACTATTAAGATCATATCTAAATCTATTTTCATCAGTGATGGCTGCTGCAATCATGGTACAGACAATGTCTCCATTAATCTTTAACCCTAATCGTCTTAACCAACATACGTCGTAAATAGCATTGTGAAATATTTTTGTAGAAGGAGATTCTAATATATCTTTAAGCCAATTTAAAACTTGCTTACGATCCATATTACCCCCACCCTCATGAGCAATGGGAAAATATCCTTTGTAATGTGAAGTGGCGACAGCAATTCCAATTACATCTCCATTACCAATGATTGATCCTGATCCTTTTTTAATTAGGTCTGGATCTTTTGTTTCTAGATCGATTGCAATTTCATCAACCTGTCTTAGGTCTGGAAATTCTGTAGGTTTAACCCATTCAGTACGGGCTTCAAATCTAGGAATTCTCATTAATTATGTGGACACCCTTTCTTTTCATTTAAAGATCTTATGTCTTTAAGTTTTACTTTATTGTTAACCACTCCCTTTTCTGACAACTCTTTCCATTTATTATAACCATCTATCCAATTTTCTTGAGGGCCATAATCTCTTTCAATAATCATATCAATATAGTGTTTAGCCTTTTCAAGATCTTCTACTTCTCCTTTATGTGCGTGTCTGCAGATATATTTAATAGCATTTCCTTCTGCAAATTGCAATTTGTTCTTGTTTATAAACTCACTCGGCTGCACAGCCATACTTTTGTAATGAGATCCTCCAATTTGTTTATTGTATACTTTCGATGTCATATCCTTTATCCTCCTTTTTTGCCGCCATAATATATAGATTTTGCTTGGTACGTGTGACGCCCACATACCATATCCGGTTTTCTTCATCTTCTTTATCAGGACTTTTTTCAATAGCTTCTCTGATAGTTTTAGTATTATCTAAGATCAGTAAAACATTATCGGCTTCTCCTCCTTTAGCAGAATGAATCGTTGATAATTTAACTCTTGCTTCTTTAGATAATTTCTCACCACTTTGTAACATATCTCTAATGTAGAGACTGTCTTCTGGTTCTGTTTCAAATACTTCAAACCATTGTTGAGTTGGACTATATCCAAACTCTTTTAAATCATACATGCGTTCTTCTTTTCCTGGAAAATCTTTACCGAAGTATTCAAATAAATCTTTGCATTCTGTAATGGATAATAAATCTCCTTTGGTCCATCTTGTAAAATTTTGAATTGAATCATAGAGTCTTGTCTTATAACTCTTTCTATTTTTATATTCAAAATATATTCCCATTTCTTTTAATAATGGTTTTAATTTAATTAACTTATCATTGTATCTAGCCAGCACTAGCCATTGTCCTTCATGCAATGGGACGTCCTCGATGGATGTTCCAAAATATATATCTCCTTCTTCATCTCGTGCTTCCCATTCTTTTTTTATTCTCCGTTCATCTGGTATTCTACTTAAAATATTGTCAGCAATGTGTTGAACTAATCTTGGTACCCTATAAGACTGAGGTAAAATTATTTCTTTAGCTGGTTCTTGTTGAAATCTTTTTACATCTGCTCCTGCCCACCCATAAATAGCTTGATCATCATCTCCAGCTAAGATAATATGTTTTGAGTTTTTCTTTAAAACATCAAACATCTTCCATTGAATGGGTGATAAGTCCTGGGCTTCATCAATAAAAACTACGTCATATTTTGGACACAATTCTGACACAATAAATTTTTCAATCATATCTGTGAAATCTTTTAAAACATAAGATTGTTTGTAGTTATCTAGTTCATCTCTTAAAATGTATAATAAGTTTTGATCTAAATCTTGAGAGTACATATCGGTGTTGTATTCATCTTCAATGGGTACTTCTTTTATTCTTGCTGCGTTAATGATATTAAAATATTCACTATCTGAATCGACAAAACCTGTTTTCTCTTCACCATTAGAGTAAACAGTTACTTCAATACCCAACGCTCTTCCTATGTCTTCGTAGTGTTCGTCCTGCATAACTTCGCTTTTTTTCATACCAAGTTTCCAAAATGCTAGAGAGTGTAGAGTTCTAAAATGTTTTAATTGTTTATCGGAAAGATCATCATGTTGATCCAACATTCTATTTTTTGCTTCGGTGGCTGCTTTTTTAGTAAAAGCAAAATATCCTATTTTATCAATAGGAGTTCCTAGTTTAAGAAATGTATTTACATATTTTAATAAACGAGTTGTTTTCCCTGTTCCCGGAGGCCCGAGTATTTTTCTCATCATATAATATCCTTCTTATGTTTAAGTTGAGTATGATGTATAGGAACGTTTTCAAATTCTTTGATAGCAATTTTTACAATGTTTTTAGTTGGTGTGTTGTATTTTCCTTTTTCTTTTGTTGGAAATCTTTTTTGGTCTAAAAATTCTATGTCACAATCTTTATAGGTTACCTGCATCATGGTTCCAGTCTTGTCTTCATTGTATTTCCAGTTTTTAGATTTTAATTTGTCATAAAATTTATCAAATTTAAAATACGCATGGCCTTCTTCAATTAATACAGTACCTGATTTAAATCCCGCATCATTCATAGCTTTTGGACCATTTACTTTAGCGTATAATACGTCGTGTAATTTTTCTTTAGAGCTTGTTCCGATAGGAGGATTCACAATCTTTTGTGTTTTCCATAAAACATCTAACACTATTTGATCTTCATCACCCTTAATAATAGGAGGAGGAAATCCTGCTGCTTTAGCAATTGCATTTCTTCTTTTACGTTGATCATTAACATGTTCTACTGAACGACAATGTACGGTAGCGGTGCTGATTCCATCGGGTTTAATAACATCAAATTCAAATTCGGGTTCAGGATCGAGATCTATTTTCTTTAGATTAGTTAGAACTGGATAAGTTCCTTTTGATCCAGCTAATACTCCATATTTTTTCTTAACACAGATTCCTTTTTTGCAGTGATCACTAATAGGACTTTGAGTACAGGTATATCCTTTTAACGATCTTGCCCAAGATCTTACTTTGGCGTTTAATAATTTATCGTCCCATGCATTTGCGTGTTGTTCTGCAAAATATTTTACTGGAGCATTCTTAACTTTTTGTTTCCATGTATCTTCGTACTTCATCTTAACAAAGACATGATAGTTATACATAAATCGGTCTTTACCATCGAACTGTGGGTCTTTCATAAGAGTGGATAATGTAGCTAAACATGGAGGACCATCTTTAAAATCTTCGTCCGCTCCTTCAAAAATCTTTGAATCAATGGCTGCGGTAATTTTATCCAGATCATCTGGATCAACTAAATTAGATTCTATAAGGGGTATAAATTGTTCAAAGGTAAATTCTGTTCCGTCAATATTTAAAGCTCTTCTTTCTGTTTTATTAAAATAAGGCAAATTAATAAATTGTCCTGGCCTTAAGGTTTCTCTTTCAAGATCTTTAGTTAATTGGGTTTGTTTAGGAAATATTTCTGTGTCTGGTTTAAGTCTAAAGAGTGGAAGGAGATTGCTTAAAAATGATTTTAAAGCCGAAGCATTCACAAATCTTTTCATAAAGATATATAAATGAATCCCCTTACTCTTGGATAAGATTGGTATTAAAGGTAGTTTGTACTCTTGAATTTTGTCTATGATAAATTTTTTATCAAAGTTTTCGTAGTTAGCAGGATCAATATCAATTAATCCAAATTTTGTTTCTCCCTCTTCATTACAAGGTTGAATCCCAATAGATTTAGTTCCGTTTAAGTGTTCTATATAAATATCATCAGTAAGCTCTTGGTAATTCCAGCGATAGTCTCCTGGTTTTAAGCGAAGCTTTCCGCTATCGGGATCAACGTAAGCGTTCTTAATATTAGCGACACCATACGCTCCTCTATATCCATTAAATAAATTTATATACTTCTTATCCATAATTATCTTTCGAAAGGGCGAGTTAAGTCTCCCGCTCCCGCCCTTTTTTTAATCGATCTCTCGATTAAAACTTAAAAGTGCGAATCAGACCCTTTTGGTTTATCAGAGCCGTGTTTCGCTTTGACACTTCCTTTGGAAATGTTTTCAGAAAAAGTTTTAGCTTGCTGATACATTTGAGTATCTGTTACAGGACCTAGTTTACTTACTTCCCAACCAAACCAAGTGCCTTTGTCGTTAGACATTTGAGTAGTTTTTAGTTTGTAAATATGGCTGAAAGATGCCGGTGTGAATAAACCGTTCTTGCCTTTCAATTTAATCCCACTCATCATTGAGTTCCACTTTCTACTAATTTTTAATTGAGTAGATTTCATAGAAATCAACGCTGTTGAAGGACTATCTCCTAAGATAATTACAAAATGAGATGCTGTCTTCTCAAGATAATTACCATTCGGTAATCTATCTTTATAATTTGCATCTGGTTTTGTTTTTGACATGATGTCAGACGAAGAGTCATAGATTGCAATTGGTGCACCTAATCCTTCTCCTCTATCTTTCCATTCTATGTATTCGAGTTTATAAAAGCATGGAATGACATCAATGCCCTTCACGCCGTCATATAACTCACCAGTGACAGAATTAAAAATCATTCCGGCTTTGGCACCTTTGACATATTTACCATCTCTTTCGTTTACTTCAGGTGATAATTGTCCAAGGATTTTTAGAAACGGCAACGCCAAATCTTGTTGGCTAATATTGCCTAAACCCTTACTTGCATCTTGCTCAAATACATTGGCAGGAAGAGAAGAGTTTGCTTTTTGTTGTACCTCGTTCATGTTTATTGTTTCCTTGTTATTTTTGTTCTGTTGCCCGTGAACAGGTTAAAAAGATCAGAAGGCATTTCTTGTCCAGCTTCTAGACGCTCTCTGACCAATGCTTTTAATGTCATAGGTTCCACCTTTAACTTCTGGACAGGTTCAAACCCTTGACGTTGTGCTAGGCTTGCATAATCGCTAGCCTTAGCATCTTCGTTACGACCGAAGGCAACAGTAACCTCATTTTTAATAAGATCACCTAGGTCGTTATCACGAAGCCATTTAAATGCCTCTTCCCTTTTTGCAACTGGGATCGACGCACCATAGACGGGTTTAACTTCAACTGAAGATCCGTCTGCTAATTTTAACGTAGAGATGTTCATTTCCTGCATCATTGTAGGAATAACTTCTCCCGATATTAATTCTACCTTTCTTTTGAGTTCTTTCAACTCTTTTTCTTTAGTAGAATATTCATCTTCTAAGTTTTGTAGTTTTACTACTTGATCAGATAAATTTTTTGCTTCATTAACTGAATCCAAATCTTCTCTCTGATCTTTTTCAAAATCAATACTACTCATTTATTTCTCCTTTCTCATGTAAGTTTATTGTAATAGGATAATATTGTCTTTCTTGTTTATCCCATTTTAATAAGTTGTATTTTCCGTTGGTAATGTCAGCAGCAATTGAACAAGCGACTCCAATAATAGCTGGGTCTCCCGTCAATAATAAATAATCCGTTGATCTATAATTTTTCAATAAGCTTCTTAATTTAAAAATTAATGGGCCTGGAGAAAAAATAATTTGAGAAAATTCAGGTAATAAAAATTTAAATTTTCCGTACCTAGAAGCACTCATTATATTAATTTTAGGTGTACCCGCTTTTGTTCCTGGTATTTCTTGAATAACATAAACAATAGCTTCTCCCGGTTGACCAGGTGCTGGTTCACATTTAATAGAACTAAACATATTTATTTATCTCTCTTTCTAACATTGACAAACTATATAAGATATTCTATATATGAAGTCAAGAAAGAAGATATGAATTATAAATTTAAGACTGAGCCTTATAGTCATCAGATTAAGGCACTCAAAATGTCATGGAATAAATCTTATTTTGCTTATTTCATGGAAATGGGTACGGGTAAATCAAAAGTACTTATTGATAATATAGCTATGTTATATGATCAAGGTAAAATAAATGGTGCCTTAATTATATCTCCTAAAGGGGTAACGGGCACGTGGTATAAACAAGAAATTCCTGCTCATTTACCAGATCACATAGAAAATTCGACAGTATTGTGGCAAGCTAATATAACTAAATCTCAATCTAGAAAATTAGGGACTTTATTTAAAAGTGGGGAAGAACTTCATATCTTGGTTATGAACGTAGAAGCTTTTTCAACTCAAAAAGGAATTGATTTTGCTTCTAAATTTTTATCTTGTCATAATGTTCTTATGGCAGTAGATGAGAGTACTACTATAAAAAATCCAGATGCTAAGAGAACTAAAAATATCTGTAAACTGAGTATTCATTCTAAATATAGAAGAATTTTAACAGGATCTCCGGTTACTAAATCTCCGTTAGATCTTTATAAACAATGTGAATTCTTACAATCTGAATTATTGGGTCATTCTTCTTATTACACATTTAGAACTAGATATGCGATCATGAAAACAGCTAACTTTGGAGGAAGATCTATTCAAATTGTAGCGGGTTATAAGAATTTAACAGAACTGTCTGAGAAACTTAAACCTTTTTCTTATCGGGTTTTAAAAGATGAATGTCTAGATTTACCCCCTAAAACTTATATGAAAAGAATTGTTAAATTATCACCAGAACAAGAAAAAATTTATAAACAAATGAAACATCTAGCAATCGCCGAAATGGAAGGCAAGTCAATGACAACGGCTACTGTCTTAACTCAACTCATGAGACTCCAGCAAATTAATTGTGGACACTTTACAGCTGATGATGGGACTATTAAAAATATAAAAAATAATCGAATTACTGAGCTGCTTGACACCTTAGAAGAAATACATGGAAAAGTTGTAATTTGGGGACATTACCAGCACGATGTAGAAACAATCGTAGAACACCTTAAAAAAGAGTATGGGGATAACTCTGTAGTAACTTACTACGGTTTGACTCCTTCTTCAGAAAGACAACACAATATAGAAAAATTTCAAAATGATGATAGATGTAGATTTTTTGTTGGAACCCCAGCAACCGGAGGATATGGAATTACTCTAACTGCTGCATCCACCATGATTTATTATTCAAATGGCTATGATCTAGAAAAGCGTCAACAATCAGAAGCGAGAATTGATAGAATAGGTCAAAAATTTCCCATGACTTATATTGATTTAATGGTCGAAGATACTGTAGATGAAAGAATTGTTAAAGCTCTTAGAAAAAAAGTAAATATTGCTACCCAAATTATGGGGGAAGAATTAAAGGCTTGGATTTAAGTAGGATTTTCTAGGATGAGAGTAAAAGTTCGCTCAAAAATTTTTCTCTTATTATTCCATTGACTCGTATTTTGTCGCTCCCTGAATTTTAAAAGCTTTCAAATACTGATTTCTATTATTACCTTTTGAATAACTACAGTGCACCCAGCCCGAGTTCGGATCTGATTCTTTCCAGTACTCGAGAATGAGTTGGTCGTAGTCTAGATTTTCGTGAATGTAATCTGCTAATTCTTTATTAGATACTCCAAAGATTTCAAAGTCCGCCGCCTCGCCTTTTGCATGTTGACTCGTAATTTTTGAGCCGATGGCAAGACAGAGCTCCTGAGAGCGATATCCGCTAGAAACGGTCACAACCTGAGAAAAGTGGTCTCTAATTGGCTGTAGGATCGACGTACAGAGCGATTGTAGGTTAGCCTGGTGGGTAGGACCAGGGGTATTATCAATGCCTTTTCTGGCTGCTGTTTGGCTAGCCGTGAGTTCTTTTAAGTGAAAATTTCTACTTAGTTTCATTCTTTTTATCTTTTTCCTGCATTTTATCTAAATCATCAGTAGTATACTCTAACTTCTGTAATGCTCTTTTTAACGCAGAGTCTTTTGCTTTGCAAGCATCAGTCAGTTCATTAACCTGCTCCTTAAGGATCCTAACTTGCTCCTTATACTCATTAATAATTTCTTGATACTCTGATTTCGCCATATATTATAAAGGATTAGCTTCGGCCGAATAGTATATCTAGTTTTTGTTGTGTCGTCATCTGATTAAATGGAATATTTCCAAAGCCTCCACCGCCTCCCCCAGCTACTATATTAGGGCTTATTCCTGATGTAGGTAGAGTTTCGGCACCAATGTTAGGGAGAGTGGTCCCTAGATTCATGGGAACTAATGGGTTTTCTATGATAGGAAA
>VTLG01008922.1_pt1 | contig 19043 bp, 17 predicted proteins | sample 4694571 | NCBI WGS metagenome assembly VTLG01 (sample SAMN12604809, study PRJNA352737) | marine metagenome | biome: ENVO:00000447; feature: ENVO:00000209|ENVO:00000569|ENVO:01000036; material: ENVO:00002151; isolation source: viral sequences binned using virsorter ...
TGTCCATAAAGTATCTGCGTGTTTTTTAGCTGTTGAATCCCCATACGATCCTGTAACTTTACCACTTCCAAAAGCATAAGTAACATTAGTATTAATATACCATTGTTCATCTTTTCTTTTAGAATTATCCATTTCTATTTCGTAGATACCAATAGCTTCTCTTTGAGATTTAGACCATAAAGTAAATATAGATTTTGGATATTGAATATCTCCAATAGTAACACCTTTGTTACCACTAAAGTATTTTGTTATTGATCCATCTGTTACTAATGCAAACATAATTATTTCCTATGATAAAGTTAATGCTAAATTTCTTCCTACCTCTAACCACTTAGCTCCGTTGTAGCGAAAGTTAAACATATCTCCCAAATTAGCAGTTGTTGTAGCCACAGGAGCTGTGTCAGAAGAAAATTCAAATACTGCGTTCCAGGCAATAGTTCTACTTCCTGTGCCATCTTGAATACAAAGTATTGATATAAATTGTCCAGTTGTTGGATTAGTTGGTGCATCAAAAGTTACATTATTTGTTAAAGTTACTTTTGCAACTGGTGATGCTCTTACATCCCAATCTTGAGTAGCATCAAATGTTAATGTATCTTCTTCTAAATAAATAGCTCCAGTAATTTTTGTTAAATTATTTGCATCTGATGATAATACTTTAGATGCAGCACTTGTACCAAGAGTTGTAAGATCAGAATAATTTATTTCTGTTGTTGTAACTGTTGCACCATCTAATTTATTTAATTCTGTAGCTGTAGCAGAACATACAACATCTTCATTAATTTTAGGTGATGTTAAAGTTTTGTTAGTTAAAGTTTGTGTTCCAGTTAAAGTTGCAACTGTACTGTCAATATTTAATGTAACTGTAGCTGAAGTTCCACCACCAGATAATCCTGTGCCAGCTGTTACACCTTCAATATCTCCAGAACCATCTGCACCAGAATAACCAAAGTGAACACCAACTCCATCTGTATTTGAAAATGAACCATTAGATACAACATGAGTTACTGGAACTTTTGTATAACCAGAAGCATCTGTTACAGCACCACTTACTTTAAAGATTGCATAAGTAGATGCAGTTCCTTCTTTAGTTACAGTTACAATTCCTCTTGCTGTTGAGTTAGATACATCATCCCAAGATTGAACGTAACCAGAAATATCAGCAGAGGCATCGTCTGCATCATCTACATATAAAATTGAAACTGAACCAACAGTACCATTATTAAAAGCTATTTTTCCAGAACCTGGATCAGCATCACTTGTTGATGAACTCCAAGTCATTGAAAGTTGTGAGTTAGTTCCCGAAGCTCCCGTAGATCCCGTACTTCCCGTTGACCCCGTAGAACCAGTAGACCCCGTATCACCTTTTAATCCTGTTCTTGTAAAGTGAACTGATAATTCGTCAGCAGCACTAAAAGTATTGTTACTTGCTAAATGAGCAACTGTAATTTTGTTATAACCGCTTTCATCTGAAACAGCCGCAGTTACTTTAAATCTTGCATAAGTTGAGCTATCATTAATATCTACAATGTGAATAAATCCTTTAATAGTTGAAGTTGAAGATCCCCAAGTTGCAGTATCTGTTTGTGTTGCTGCTCCATTAGCATCAGCATCATCAATATAAATTTCTGTAGCAGATGCGTAAGTTCCGTTGTTAAATGCTATTTCTCCAGCACCAGGATCAGCGTCAGATGTTCCAGTATCAAATTTATAATAGTAACCAGGTATTGCTCCATCTTCTCCAGATGAAGTAAAAGCCACCCAACACTTATCGGCATCGGTAAAAGTACCAGCACTATCAATATGTACTAAAGTAACTTTTGTATATCCAGATGCGTCTGTAACTGCACCACTAACTTTAAATACAATCCATGTATCTAAACTTTGTGCTTTTGAAATTCTTATTCTTCCTCTGTTAGTATCATTACCAGCAACATCATCCCAACTTTGAACCCATGCGCTAATGTCTGTGCCGTTATATTCAAGATCATCAAAATATCCAATCGTTGCACTAGAAGGTGTTGAGTTATTTAATCTAAATTTACCAGCTCCAGGATCTGCATCGGCAGTTGTTGTAGAATAAGTAAACATTGCACTATCTCCACCAGCTGGTAAGAAATCAGCAACAGTTTGAAGTACGTTACCCGTGCTATCAAATCCTAAAGTTTTAGATGCTCTTGTTGCAGCATCTTCTGTAAATTCTGGTGTAGTAATAGTAGCAGTTCTTGATACTTTAAATGATCTATCTAATTGTTCTTGCAGCTCTTGTGTCTGCATATTAAGTTTATCTAAAGCATCTTCATGCGTTTCAGCTGGAAACGGATCGTTTGCTACATAATCTGTTTCTTGTGTTAAAGCAGTATTACGTCTTATAACTAAAGTAGTTCCCGATGCTGGAGCCGTAACCATAGTTACAGTTCCACCACTAGCTCCGTTATCAGCGATACCATAATTAGTTGAACCAGTACCTTCAGATTTAACTGTCTCAGTTCCAGTAGACGATCTTTCAATTACTGTAATTTCAGATGTAGTGTTAATAGGAAATGTATAAGCAAAAGCCGTAGTTGATCCATTACCCGAATAACTGTTCTTAATTGTTGTTGTTGTTACTGTCATAATTTTTATAAATTGTTGTAAGAAATGTATTTTGTAGGCGTTATAATCCTACTATATGTTTCTCTATATTTAAAAATGTCTATACTGTCTATCCTTTTTTTATGGCGTTATAAAATAACTTGAGCCTTGATTGTTTTCGTTTCTTCGTCTCATTCTTTTAAAATAACCAGGATCTAAATATTCTTTAAGCTGATGTCCAATAAGATAATCATAGATTGATTTAGTATAATAAAGGTTTAAAAAAGGCACATTTCCTTCTACAATAGCTAAAAGATCTTTGCTTGCTTTTTTAGGTTCATCTAACTTAGTTAACATTTTTAAAAATCTTGAAAAATCCCCTATAAATGGTCCAGCAGCTGTTTCAGCTAAACCACCTCCATAACTATTTTTAAATTCAGAATATAAAAAATCTCCATATATACCTAATCCACCACCTTGAACAAATGCTGCAAACCAATTTTCTTTTTTTGAAAAATCTCTAGGTGTTTTACCTTTTAATAAATCTTTTACAGTTAATGATAATACACCCATCATAGTTCCAAATATAACCATAGAAGTTAAACCAATAGCACCAGATCTAGTTAAACTACCTATTAATTGTTTACTATCATCTGGAGCATATCCTCTCATTTCTCTACCAACTACTTTTTGCCAAATAGAAACGGGAAACTGTTTAAATTGAGTAAACAATCTCATCATTTCTCCTTCTACAGTTCCTCTTTTCCAACCTCTATTTAATGTAGCTCTAACTGCCGCATCAGGTTCTGGAGTTCCGTGCATAGCTCTATCTAATAAAAGATTACGATAACTTATTTGTAAATCCATTCTAAAATTATCAGCTTGTCTTTTTGTTACTTTTCTACCTAAATATACATCAATACTTTCTATTGGTATTTCACTAATTCGTTCAGCAGTAATATAAGTTTTTCCGTCAGCTTCTAATGCAGAAATAGCTCTTAACATATCCCATTTAGCAGAATCAAAATTATATAGTTTTAAAATATTTCTTTCTCTAGTAGTTAATTTATCAAAACTTAAATTTTTTTTCATTCCATACATACGAGCTACACCAGTAGTCATTGCCGATTTAAGATTGCTAGTCCACCAATTCAAACCATTTAATCGGTAAAATAAATTAGATAGTGATGCAAACTTTCCAGTCATGTCTCCACGCATTGACATTTTTTGGTTCATTGTACCAACAGTTGTATTACTCATAACTTGTAAAACATCTAAAACGCTTTTGTTTGTTTTACCTATACCCGTCATTTGACTTAATGCTTCAGCCAAACCAGTAAATAATCCTCTACCTTGAAAACGAGTTTCTGTCATGTAAGTTGCTAAATCAGCAAAAGATGAAATAGTTGCAAATCCAAGTTTACCCGTTCCTTGTAAAAATCTAGCTGCCATTCCTAGTTTAGCACCCGTAGCACTATCTACTTGATAAACAGACCCATCAATTTCCATAAATTCATTTTTAAATTGATCAAATTTTAATTTACCATCAAACTTAGGATCTTGTTTTACAAAATGTTTTTGCAAAATAGTTAGCATTTTTTTAAAATTATCTTGTGGTTTAGTTCCTAAACCATTCATTATGCCAATATTTCTTGCAGATAATTGCATACCATGTATTACACTTTCTCTTAAATTGTCAGATCCAAACTTTTTGTCGTATCTCATTCTGGCATCTGCATCTTTAAAATGTAAAACTCTTTCTCCACTTAATTTTTTAGCAATACTAGATGATCCAAGAACACCATCCAAACCTTCACTTTTAAAAAAAATACCAGATCTTAAACTTAAATACATTTGATCTAATATTTCATCTACATTTTTAGAACCACTAAAAGTTCTTTCTATATCTAATTCAGTTTTAACATATTCTCTCCAAGCAACTTGATGCTCTTTCCAATTAGTAACTTTTCTGCCCGCAGCACCATTTAATTTGTCTGGATCGTGATATTGTCTAGTAATCCAATCATCTAATTTACCAATGTTTGCTCCATAATTATTTAATGTTGTTCTTGTTATTTCAGAATGTTTAATCATTACTTCTGCAACAGCTCTAGCTTCTTTAGATTTAGTGCTACCTATTTCTGCAAGTTCTCGATAAATTTCTGGTTCAAACTTTCCGCTTGTAAAAATATCTGTAACACCCGCTTTCTCTAAATCACTAAAAAAATCTGTTAAAAACTTTTCTTCTAAAGCTGCTTGTTCATTACCAATAGATTTTCTTGAACCGCTTCTAAAATCTTGAATACCAACTAATAAAGCTCTTACACCATTCATGGGATTATTTTTAAAATTTTCTATTATATGATTTGCTCTAGCAATAATTTTAATTGTATCTTCAGCTAAATTTCTTTTATTTATGGCTTGCGCCATTTCAACTTCGTCTATTGCATCTTGTGCAATTTTTTTTTCGTTTATATCTGATTTTTTTAATGCTTGTTCTGTAGCAAGTTTAGATCTTATTTTAGTTAAAACTATATTTATTTCTTCATCAGTTAATAAATCTTTAACTACATTTTTGATTTCTAATAAACATTTGTCAACAGCCATTAAGATCTCCTTAATACACAGTTAGTACCAGCTTTAATCGCATCTCTAACTTTTGATTTTTGTTTTATTTTTGTGTCAATTTTTTGTATTTCTAAATTGTTTTCAGCAACAAATTTTGTAATTGCTTCATTGTTTAATTGTTTTTCCATATTTTTAGCTTGCAAAGACAAATCTTCAGCTTCAATTTCTTCTCTTTTAACCCCTTTATTTTCTGTAATTTTATCTATTTTATTTGGATTAATAGAAGTATTATCTTTAGATAAAGTAGTATTTTTAATTCTACTATTTATTGCGTTTTCTTTAGTAATTTTTTCTACTACTGCTTTTTCTCTAGCTTCTAAATCTTTTAATTGTTTTTCTAATTCTTTAATTTTTTTAAGATTACCAATATATTTTAATTTTCTTTTTGGATCTGATAATTTTAAAGCTGCTAATTTTGCTTTTATATCTTGTTTGTCTTTAAATATTTTTTCTCCTTCATCATTTAATTTTTTTCTACTTTTAGCTAAATCTTCTTTAAGTTTTAATTTAGCATTATCAATATCAATTAAATCTTTATTGTTTAATCTGCTTGAATTAATTACTTCACCAGTATTAACTCTTTCGTTATTTAAAACTTTATTAAGTGTGTGTGCAAATAATTCTTCTTTTAATTCTGGATGTGATTTAGCAAGTCTTTGATAAATATTATCTTTACCTCTAATACTAGCAATAGCATCTCCAATTTTACCAAAACCAAGATGTAAACCAGATCCAAGAATTGTACCCGCAACTAAATTTAAAATACTATCTTGATAATCATAATCAGCTTGTTCAGATTGTGCTACTTTATAAACAATAGGTTCAACTAAAGCATTACCAACAAAACCTTCTATAGCACCTTTAGTCATTCTTGCTCTTGTTGATCCAAGTCTTGCAACTAAACTAGCAAATCTAGCTTCTCTTACTACTGGAATAAATGATGCTGCAATATTAACTGGATCTGTAAATGATGTAACTAAACCCGCACCAAGATATATAGCTTTAGAACCTAAACTTTGTGGAGCCTTTGATAATGTTTGTGATCTTGCTCTTTCTATTTTTTTTCTTTGAACTAAATAATCAACTATACCTTTTCGAGTATGTTCTTCAAAAAACAATCCTAAATCAGCGTAGTCTCTGTTTAAATCTTCTTTTAATAAAATAGTATCATCATATCTTTCAGCTTCTAATTTTTCAAAAGCTCTAAAAATAGATGAAGTAGGATTAAAATTCCAAGCTTGATACGCAGATGTTTTTGTAGCCTCCCACAAACCAACATTTGCAGTATTAGCTGCATTGTTTATAACGTGTTCTGGAGTTTCAAAAGTATTAAATTTTACGTTAAGCATTTTATCCTGTATCATCGTCTATAACAATGTCTAATTCATCATAAGTAAATGGTTTATTTGTTATTGGCATAATAGTTGTAAAATCTAAAAAACTCATTTCAAGTTTATTACCATTAGCATCCATTATTGGTATAAAACTACCATCTGTTCTTGTAACGTATAATAATAATCCATCGCCATTTTCATTAAGATACCAATTACCATTATTTTTAATATCATTAACCATTATTTCTTGAATTTTATTTGGAGTAAGTTTTTCAAATTTACTTTCTAATGCACCAACAACAAACTCTCTTTCTTCATTTAAAACATCAGTATCTAAATTTCCATAATGAGTTAAATCTATTTCGTTTAAATAATCAGTTTGTTGTATAGCAGCTAAAATAAAATCTGCTTTTTTTTCTATATGTTTTTTATTAACAACCGAACCATTAATGTCGTTAGGGATCCAATAAGTGTCTTTAAATGTGTAATCTGCTGCATGAGCTGTTGTAATAGCTTTTACAGCTCCATTTATTGACATATTTTCATTAAACATTTTGTAAAGAACCGCTTGATACAAACTATCAACAACAGCGTTAATATGTTTTACTTGATTTTCAGATCCTTTAGGTTGTGCATTAACAACTGATCCATAACCGCCATTTTCAAATACAGTTTGAATTTTTAATTTAATATCTTTTAAATCAGTTGTTTTTAAAGCTTTTGTATTTTTAATATTTTTTTCTAATTCTTTGACATCAAAACCTTCAGCAATAGATATTTGTAAATCACGATTATTTGTGCTTAAAATAACTGTAGCTCCTGATGGTAAATTATTTTCTTGTAATTGATTATATATTTCTGGCATTCTACTTCCATATTTGTCGCTTAATCCTAACAAATAACCAATTTTTTCATTTACATCAATAATTGAGTTAAACTGTGTAACAATTCCTACAGCCTCGTTAGTAGAAATATATTTTCTTAAAGATTTTGGTACATTTTTTTCATTATAAACAGCTTCTAATAAATGAGATCTTTCTTCAATTAAAATTTTTGTTCTTTCAAAATTGTCTGTGCTTTCTGATAATTTAATTTCTTTTTCAAGAACTTTTAAATCTTCATTATTTTCAATATAATAACCCGCAGCATTTTTTTTAATTTCATTATATTTTTCATAAGCTAATTGTTCTAAATGTTTTTTTGCATTTTCTTTAAATGCTAATTGCTCCCCAGTTACTTCTATATTTTCAATAACATTAAATTCTTCTCCATATTTAGCATCTTTAATAGCTATTGAATTATCTCTAACAATATCACTAATAGTTAATGTTTCATAATAACCATTATATTCTGGTGTATTAATCCAAGGTTTTAATAATTTTTGTTTAGTATATTTTGTTGTTTCTCCAATTTTTGCTGAAGAATAATAATTAGTTATTTCTTGAATAGATTTAGATTTAGCTGCATTAGTGGCTGCATTTATTAATTGCATTCTTTTTTCTGAAGTTAAATTTTTATAAAATAAAAAACCTTTTTTATTTTTAGCAGATATTTTTGTAAATGTATCAATAGCGTCTTTTTCTAAATCGTAATTAAATTCCAAAACATCAATAGCTTCGTAAGTTTGAAATTCAATTAATTTAGCGCTGTCGCCAAAAAGTTCTTTAAATTCTTTACTTTCAAATTTATTTTTTAAATTTTCTAAAGCTATTCTATGTTGAGGAGAACCTTTAATAGCAGTAGCAGCAGTATATTTGTCTGGTTCCATAGAATTTAGTTCAATGACTTTAGATTCGTTAAGAAAAGCTCTATAAGAATTTATTTTAACTGAATTTTTGTGTGAAATACCTAACTTAGTCATTTCATTGTTAAATATTTTTTTTGCAAAAATTCCTTTTAAATTTGGTTCAAGTAATAATTTAACTTTTTCAAATTCATTATTGTAATATTTTTGAGCTTCATCTGTGTTAGTCATGTTGCCAGCTTTTTCTGTTGCTATACCCAAACCTTCAATAATAACATTTCCTTTATCATCTTTAATTCCATTAATAGCTTTATCTTTTGCGTCTAATGCTGAATTACGAGATTTTCTTTCTTCAAGTTTTACATAAAGTTTTTCGCCAGATTTTAACATATTACTTAAAGCCATACCTGGAGCCGCAGCAGTTTCCATTGGCACTCTCATTCCCGATGTTGATAGTCTTTCTTTTACTTCTATTGTGGGTCTAACTTGTGTTTGATAAATTTTTATAGCCATAATTTTCCTATACGAACATTCCAGCAGTTGTTAATAAACTTTGTCCAGCTTGGTAGTAAGATACTTTTCTTGCAACTTTTCCTTTGTATCTTTCTATATTTGCTTCTGCTCTAGTATTTATTGCTTCGTTAAGTTTTCTATCTCTATCAACTTCTGCATTATATTTTAACATATCTCTATCTCGTTCTAAATTAAGTTCGTTTTCCATTAATACTTCTAAAACTGAACCAGAATAAGCAACACCAGATGTTGCATACGTTGTATTTATTTGACCCCGTAATTTTTCTGCGTTGTCGTTAAATCTTGGTAAGTCAAATTTTGTATAAACAGCAAAACTTTGCTTTGCTTCTTGTTCTTTTATTTTTGCATCTCTTTCTAATAATTCAGCGTTATAATTAGCTGCTTCTTGTGCAGCTTTTCCACCAATTAATGCACCAAAAAAACTCATACTATAATCCTTGCATATCTAAGGTAATCTGATCCATCTGGACCATAACCTTTCATTAAACCTTCTTCTTTTAAACCTAACCATTTAGCAAAACGGATCGCTATATCACAATCTGCTTTAACACTTGTTTGTAATCTTTTAATTAAATTATTTTTTATCATCATATCGGTTCTTTGCTTCATAACTCTTGCAAAGGTTATTGGATAGTTATTTATTTCTTTTGTTGCCAAGACCCACCCTTCGGCAACGCCATCCCAGAGTGGAAACACTCCTCCAGCCGCTATGGGTTTATTGTTGACAATACCCGTGAACGACATCCCAACTTCTTTTAAAAAATAACCATACTTTTTATGTTCTGGTCTTAATTCTAAAAATTTACTATTTAAGGGTTGACTTAAAATGTAATGTGCGTGTTCGTTTTCAAATGGAATTATCTCAACTTTAGACACTTTCTGTCTCCAATCTAGGATATATTCCAAGTATTGTCATAGGTAATGCTTGGGGTTGTTGAATATAAACTAATCCTTCAGTTCCATATCCAGTATCAAATTCAACAGATTTATCTCCTGTAAATAATGGAATAGGTAAATCCATAGAAGATCCACTCGATCTAAAATCTATTGATGTTAAGTTGGCAGCATTGGGTCCAACGCTTGCCCCAACAGTATTCTGAAATCTTACAGATAAATCATAAATACGAGTTGTTTTTGTTTGTGTTGTTTCTGTATAACCTTCGTCTAATCTCATTGTTTGTAAATCAGATGTATATAATAAACCAACTTTAGCTTGTTCAGTTGCAGTATCTATTGATATAGCTCCGCTTGAAACTGTTTTAGAAGTTTGTGTTGAACCTTCGCCAATAACATCAACTACTTCGCCTTCTAAATGATCTAAACCAGTAAGAGAAGAAGTTTCTCCGCCTACATAACTTAATCCACTATCTAAATAATGAAATCCAGTTAAATCTTCGTTAAAATCAAATGGAGTAAAATATTCTACATAACGTCTAACTGCACCATTAATCCATCGTTGTACTATTACCCATACTTGATCTTCATCGCTATCTCCATCAATTACTGCAACACTTTCTACTTTAGCGTGGGTTAAAATATTATCAGTTTGTTCTGATGTGTGAGCTGAAGTTAAACTAACTACAGTTGTTAAAGTTTTATTAGAATAAAGTTTAAATTGGTTGTTATCAATTTTTTCAATGTAGTATTTTGTATTTTCTGCTAGTCCACCAATAGATGTTCCTGTGTTATCATAATAAAAAATATCTCCAGTAGTAAAACCATGAGATACTGAATAAATAAAATTAGATGAAATATTAACACCTTGATAAATGTATTGAGTTGTGTCTGAACTAGGAACAGATGTAAAAGATATGGCAGTTCCCGCAGTTGCGTTAGCAGATGTAGTTGCTAATTTAATTGTGTTACTGTCAGATGCGATTGCATAGTAAAGTGAAGAATTATTTAATCCACCAATAATATTTGATGCTGCATAATAATAAACTGGATCACCAGTAGATAATCCGTGAGATGTTAAAGTAATTGTGTTGTTGGTTGTGCTAACTATTGTTGAATTAGATGTAAAAGAAATTTGTTGTTGAATAATATTTTTTGTTGTGTCTGATTTACCACCTATAATATGTCTATGCCAGGCTACAACATTTTCTAATCTATTATAAGTTAAACCAGATAATACTCCGTCTGTTCTTGCTCCCCATACAACTGAATATGGCTCTTGTTGATAATCCATTTGCACTACGCCACTTTCTGTTATATGATCCGCCAAAATTGTTAAGTCTGGTGCAACATAACCATCAGTATCAAAATTATAAGCAAGTTCTCTTACTTTTCTTTTAGCACGTTGTAAAAAAATAGTTGCGTTACCAATAGATAAAGCATCAACACCAGCTGATCCGTAGTTAGATTGTTTTCTAATATTAATATTGGTTGGAGTAATAGCATCTTGTGAAGAACCAGAGCTAACTGCATATTCACCACCCGTTGTCATGCAAATTAAAGTTCTTGTTGCTTTTAAAGATTTAATTGCATTAACTTGGTTTGATGCAATCGTATATATCATAGCACTATCAGCGTCAGTACCAGATGTCATGTTTTCGTAGTCTCCAGACTTTGAAAAAAACATAGTTTGTGGTTGATCTGATGTTGCAGCAAATACTAATCGTTGTTCAAAGAAACTTACACAAGCTGGATGACCCGTAGTGTCTGAAAATGAACCAAGTTGCCATGATGCCGTAGCATCGGTATTAGCAAACGCATCTGTAATTGTGCAAACTACAACTGTAGTATTTGTTCTACCCGTTATCTTTGCTTCGCCACCATTAAATTTTATTATTCTGCCAACATCTGTTGTTGCCCAACCTACACCACCATTAATTCCTGTAATAGCACTAGCTGTAATATTAACACCAGTTCCCGTACCAGATGATGCTGGAGTTAAAGTAGTTGTTGTAGTATTAGCATCCATATAGGGTCCCTTAGTACCAAAATCTACTTCATCTAAACTCCAAGACGTATGACCCGTTCTTGATAGTTTCATTACTTCGTGAGAATTGTGGCAGATATACATAACGTCTGCTGATTGTGCAAATTTAAGATCAAATAGTTGTGCAGTAGTATATTCTGTTGTAATTTGGTAAACTCTGTTAGCTACACCGCCAGATGAGTAAGCTGTAAAAGAAGATGAATTAATATCTGTACCATCAACATTTTGTAATTCAAAAGTGTTAGTAGTTTTATCTGCTACTTTAAAAGTTGTGCCATTTACTTCTGTCATACCAACAACACCAGAAATATTTACAAAATCCCCATTAGAATAACCATGTGAACTAGAAGTAACAACAGCTGGGTTAGCAGCAGTAATTGCAGTAATAGTTTTATTACCTTCTGTTATTTGTCCATCATCTTTAAAAAATCTAATATAATTATTACCAAATTCTAAAACGTAAGTTTGTTCAGTTGAAAATGTAAATGGAATTAATCTTGTTGAATTAGCAGACGTTTTAACTTCAGATACAAAATAAGTACCTGGTCGTCTTGTTACTGGACCATGTGGTAATACAACAAAATTTTCAATATTACTAGCTCCGTTAAAGTATTTGGCGAAGTCAGTACGACCCTCCATAGATGATGAAAGCTCCCCAGCTGTAAAACTAGGTATGCTTAAAAGTTGTTTAGGCATATTTAGTATCTACTGTTTATAAAATCTTCTGTTATTATTTGATCTGTTGGTGCAAGATTAGGATCTGTATTATATCCTTCGCTTGCGTCTGTATGTCTTGCTTCAGATAATTTTGCTTGGTATTTTTCTGCCATAAGTTTTGCAACTTGTAAATTAGATGTTATGGCATAAGATATATCTTGTGCTAATGCAGCTGATATAGTTTCTCTTAATAAAATATCTAATTGATTAACGTCTGTCTCAATGGCTAAATAAATTAAATAAACTTCGCTTTCTTCTATTAATAATTTTCTACCTTCAATTTTATAATCTGAATTGTAATCTTTAATTTGTAAAACACGCAAACAATCTGATGGTAAAGTATATTGGTAAGTAAAACCCCAAGCTGGAGTATCACTATCTTGTGCTAATTGAACTCTTTTAACTAAACAATTCCAAGGATGTGAACGATAAACTGCATCTCTAATTGTTTCGTATCTTTCGTTGCATATTCTTGCATTTTTAGAATTTTCAGTAAGAGCTGTTATTGAACTTGCTCCTAATTGGTTTAACGCACTATTACATATCTGAACCACAGATGCCATCTATTTCCATCCTTTTTTCATAGCAGTATATGCTTTTTTAGAAACTGTTGATTTTGATTTTGGTCTTGAAGTTCCAGCTCTACGTCTTTTGTTAATGTTTGCTACTAATGAGTTTTTTTTGTAAGCCATGTTATTCCTTTTTAATTATATATTTTCTTCTTAACTTTCTTGGTTTAACCAAAGCAAATATTTCTGCTTCTGTTAATTCTTGTTTCGTATCAAAACCATAATGGTTTTTATTGTCGTTCTTAAATCGATCAACTAAAACATATCTATAAATATAATTGCCACTTTTAAAGTGTAAGATAAGTTTTGGTTTATCTATTTTTTTTGTCATTGCATCCTAGGCGGGTTCCACTCTCGCTTTCCCCGCCTAAAATTCTTTTATGTTAGTCTACGATGTAAGTTATTACACCAGATAGATCATCACCATCTACTAAAGCACCTATTGCTAGAGCTTTAATGACAACTCCGTCTCTACTTTCAAATGTATGGTTACCACCAAGCAATCTAGTTGCAGCAGTATTACCTTCCATTGAGAAGTATCCAACAGAATCTACGTCTAAACCATCTACCATTCCATCGACATCAGCAGCAACTGTGTCTCCGTTAAGATCAGTATATGCTTCCCATCCAATATCCATTGTTTGTGAACTAGTTACCCAGTTACAATAGAATCTTGATAGACCGCCTATGATTTTAACTTTACCCGCTGGCAATTTGCCAAGAGTTACAGTTGAGTTAGCATCCCCTGCGCCATCCTGATCGTGAGTAAAAGCTAAAGTTCTTAATTTACCTTTATCTCCAGTTGTATCAGCTTTGACGATAGGAGTTGCTGTTGCGTTAGTATACTCTGTACTTTTTTGTGTTGTTACAGCCATGTTATATTTCTCCTATTATGCTTCATGACAAGGGATTTGAACAACTTTTTTCTCTTCCATTCTTACAGCACCTAGTGACATACAATAGTACACTTGTGTTGAGTAAGACTTGTCAGCTCTTTCAGAGATTTTTGCAGATATATCTTTTCCCATGCCAAGTTTAATAGCATCTTCAGTATAAGCAAAAACTAATCTGTCAGTAGTATTAGTTGCATCCTTGTTCAGTCTTGTTGACATTATAAACTCAAATCCTAAGTAACTAGAAATATCTCCTTGTGCCAATGCTTTTACAGTATTGAAATCACTTGAAGTTACTTGCGTAGTACCTAATAGATCTGATACTTGTTGTGGTCCGCAAACGATGAACCTTTTTAATGAAGGATCAACGTCATTATCATCTAAGATTTTCTTCGCAGCCAAAAGTTTAGCAATAGTCAAACCATCTGATTGGTCTGTAGTTGCTGTTTTTTGCGTTGAAGGTAAAGCTGTAGATGAACCACCAGCTACACCAGTTGATGCAGACGCATTCATTGATGTAATAATAACATCGTCAATACTTCTGTTCATAGCTGCTGCCGCTGCTCTTGCGTATGAACTTGTAGGATCCACAAGCATTCTAACTTTGTCGACATCGTCAACTAAGTCAGCCCACTCGTAATCAGCCAAGCTCAATCTTCTTCTGCTGTGAGGCGTATCTATTTGTGGTGTATCGCCATGTCTGCTCGTTCTTAATTGAGCAGCTGTTACTCCGACTTGGTCGAAGAAAGCGTTTTTACCATTAATAGTTTCCACATCAACAGAACCTCTAAGTTTACTTCCCATTTGTTGAGAAAGCATAGATACATTTGAACTATACTGCTCAACGAAAGAAGTAGTAATTTGAATAGACATACTATTCTCCTTTTTCTTTGGTTGTTGTTAATGTAATCGGCTGATTATCCTTGCGGGTCGAAACCTGGTTTTTACATCTTTTAGATGCTAGTCTTTCCTAACGTCAACTAGGGTCTTGCGATTATCCTAATATTTTCAGCTATACGGTATTTTTCTTTTCTCGTAAAGCCAAAACTTCTTCAACGGCTGCTCCGTGATTAGGATGTCTTTTATCCCAATACGCAGATCCAGCTTGTGTCAATTCTCCAATTTGTTTATCAATTTGAGCTGGGGTTTGATAAGCTGGTCCAGATGCTTGAACTATACTATCCTCTCCCATTTTACTTGCTAATTCTGCAAATGCTTTAATCATAATTGGATGATCTCCAAGTTTAGTTCCATCTGCTAAATTAGTATTAAAAAGCTCACTAGCACCAACTGATTTTGCTAAAGTTGCTGCTTGGTTAATTTTTTGATCGAATGCTTGACCCCATTCTTTTTTAAGTTCGGTTGTACTAGCTTCTCTAGCAGCTACAGCTTTTGTATCTGCTTCTTGCATAGCACTATTTGTCATTTCATTATAAAATTTAACCATACCATTTGCTTGCCCAGGAAGTAATCCTAGTTTATGTGCTTGGTCTGAAAAATTTTTTAAAGCATCTTGATCTATTTTTTGATTTTCTGGTAAATCATATTTATAATCTCCAGGAGTTGTGGGTCTGCCTAGTTTTTCGTAAACTGCATCCCAATCTTTTTCTGTTGCGTATTTATTAGGAACAGGAATTTTATCAGCTCCTACTAATTTTTGCGCATGAACATAAGACTTTGCTAAACCTTCTACATCTTTAATATTTTCTAAAGATTTATCTAATCTTATTTCTTCCGACAAATTGGCTTTCCAATCTGTACTTACTGTTTCTGGTGTAACTGGTGTTACTTGTGTTGCTGGTGTTTCCGCAGACAACGTATTTGTTGGTTCCGTTGCTACCTGGTTTGTTTCACTACTCATTTATCCTCCATTGGTTTTTTGTTGAGCATATTTTTAATAAACAAGATTACTGATCTTGTTCCTTCTAAAAATGCGCTTTCATGACTATCTCCTTTAATGTGAGTAGTTGTATGAAAACCACATCTTTTTTCTAAATCTTCCAATACTTTTTTACCATCGTCAGATTCAAAAACTTGTTTGTAAGCAATATTTAATTGTTTAAGATCATCTTTATTCATTAGCCACCTTTAGAGCTGGTGCAATTTTACCCGCTGTGTCAGCTACTTGTTGTGCTTGTTGTAATTGCATTTGCTGCATCTCGGCTTGTTGTTTTTGTTCTCTAATAGATTGTACCTCTGCTTTTGATCTCATAATTTTAGCTGGTAAACCTAAAACATCTTTAATATGATTTACTAAACCATCTGTATCTAAATGATCGAATACTGGTGCAATGTTTTGCATTGAACCAAATATTTCTATACCTCTCATAATAGAAGATAACTCATTTGTTTTTTGAGCTTTAGCTAATGGAGATACATATTCTATTTCTACATCTTGATCGCCAATCTCTTCTGGTATTAAAGGTAGTTTATTATTTTTTAATAATAAATTAAATGATCTAGTAATTAATGGTTGTAATAATTCTGATTGTAATCTTCCTAATACTGGACCCAACAATCTCATCTTCTCTTCAGTTCTTTGCATAACTTCTGTTGCTGTCATGTTTTGACCCTGTACTGTCATTAATTGATCGACAAAAAAGTTTTCTCTAACTGCTTTTCTTCTTTGCTCTTCCATTTGAATACCAATAGGATTATTAGATCCTATATTTAATGGTTCAATTCTTTCTCTAGTTCCAGCTCTGTAAAAATTTAAACCACCAGGAACAGTTCTAATTGGTAAAATAAAACCATCATCTGGAACCATTAATGGTGGATCAATTTGTTTTTGTGCAGCTTTGATAGATACTTTGGACATTGTGTTTAACATTTTAGTATCTGGTAAAGCATTCATTGCTGGTGATCTGCCGTAGATTTCGTTTGAAGAAGATTTTAAATAACGTGGTACTACATAAGGAAATTCTTTAAATCCACTTTCTCTTAACAATGTTCCTGTTTTTTCGTGAACATGGCAAGATTGATAATCCATATTTTTACTATTATCATATCCCATTGGAGTATCGCTTGGATAAACTGAGTGTAATATAACTGCTTCATCATAAGGTGCTTTATCAATATCTGATAATATAGATCTTGGTAAATCTGCATCTGGATACATTAAAGGTATGTTTTTATTTTTAAGATGAAATCTTCTAGTTAAACTATCAACTAAACCTTTATCATCTTCTGTAATAAATATTTCTGATATATGAATAGTTTTAAATCTAAGATCATCTTTAACATCATCTGTAATAAACATAGCAGATGTACCAAACGCTAATAGTTCGTGGTATAATTCAAATATTTCTTGTTGGAAGTTTGATCTAGCAAAGACTTGCTGCATAATTTTTGCGCAACTTTCTAACCATTCAACTGCTTCATCATTATTATTAACCATTTCGTTTCTAAATTTTAAAACAAACCAAGGCGAAATTGTATTGGTTAGCATTCCATTAAGAGACGCAGACAACAATTCTAATGCGTGTGTAGCAGTTCCATCATAAATTTGGTCGTGGCGTTTGTCGCCTTTAGTATGCTTAATAGTTATGTTTGCTTTTCTTGGTAAAAAATAATCAGCAATATCTTGCCAATGATCTTCCCAAGTAACCCTTTGTGCTTTGAGAGTTTTATATCTCTCAATAACCATTTTTGCTTTTGGTTCTATTGCCATCTATTCTCCTATCCTAGTAAACTTTTTTTAGTTGTTGTTAATGCGTTGTCGCCTAAACCTTTTGCGCTAGTTAATATTGTTGATGATCTACCTTTGCCTTTTAACATTCCAGTTGCATCAGTTGCTTGTACTTGTGATACTTCAGCTTTTGTTGGAGCTGGTGTATAAACTGGTGTTGGTGCGGGTGCTGGCGGTGGTCTAAATATTCTTGCTACTCCTCCCATACTATTCTCCTAATAAAGTTTTCTTTGTTGATTTTTCATCATCTTCTAATCCAGATGCTGTCGTTAAAATAGTAGATGCTCTTCCTGTTCTCGCAGCTCTAATTTTTCTTTCTTTTTCAGCTATAGCTGCTTTTCTATCCGCATCTTCGTAAGATGGTGGATCGGGCATAGGTTTTGGCGGTGGTGGTAACGCTGGCATTGATACTTTTGGCATTAAAAAACTCATATTATATTTCTCCGTGTATTGTATAATCATTAACAGCAGTTTTCTGCGCTGCAACTTTTTCTCTTGGTAGTTCGGTTATTGCTAAAGCCATGTATCTTGCAGAATCCGCTGCATGACTAGACCAATCCTTAACTGGTTTATTACTAAACATCTTCATCTTTTCGTTATACTTACGATGATGATGTCGTAAAGCATTAATTAATGGTTTTGTACTTTCTATATCAAACCAGCATTTCGGCAGAACCATTTTTAAACTGTGGATACCATCTTCTAAAGGTATCTTAGGTAAGATTTTAAACCTTACTCCAAGCTGGTAAGCAACTTCCCTTCTGGTTTTACCAGAGGAAAATTCGGTAACTTCTATGTCATGGGGTGCAAAATGATCTCCATAAACATAATCTTTATCTTTTATCATCTGAACGTAATGTGGCAACCCTTCTCGATTATTTTCATAATAATCAATTACCATTATTTGATTTCCTAATTGTTGAAAAAAAATAATAGCTGTGCTGTCATCTACGCCAATATCCCATGCGGTGTTTACTGTCAACGCTGGATCGTAACCTACTCTGGTTAAATGTTTTTTCTCTTCTAAATTTTTAATAATGTCGCCATAGATTGCACCTTCAATATTTGCAATCCAATCGCACTCAAATTCTTGTTTATACTTTGCATCTCCCATTTGAGCTTTTGCTGCATCTAGCTCTTCTTGGTCGATAATTTTTGTTTCACTTGCTTTAGCTGTATAAGCTAACCACTTATCATCTGATAAAGCGTGCTGGTATAATTCATAAAAAATATTACTCATTCCAGCTGGCGTGCCTATAAAATAACAGAAACCCTTACGATCCGAAAGTGCTGGTCTAATTATCTCATTCCATAACCTAGGATCTATTTGCGCTACCTCATCTATACAAACTCCGTCAAGGAATAATCCCCTTAGTGAATCTGGCTGTTCAGAAGATAACAAGGTTATTCTGCTGCCATTA